>VOFJ01000105.1_pt1 | contig 54000 bp, 118 predicted proteins | sample 5384081 | NCBI WGS metagenome assembly VOFJ01 (sample SAMN12384729, study PRJNA508395) | human gut metagenome | isolation source: healthy gut I | host: Homo sapiens | reverse complement strand
ACAGGAATTGCTAGAAGTATGGTAACAAAATATGGAATGAGTGATAGAATAGGAGCTTTAATGCTAGGTTCTAATCAGGAACAAGTATTTTTAGGTAGAGATATTGCTCAAGGTAGAGAGTATTCAGAAGAAACAGCAGCTATTATAGATGAGGAAACAAAAAGAATAGTAGATACAGGATATAATAGAGCAAAACAAATATTATCTGATAATATAGATAAGTTGCATCAAGTTGCTGGTATTCTTTTTTAGAAAAAGAAAAAAATTGAAGCAGATGAATTTGAAGCGATTTTTGAAAAGAATAATTGTAAAGAATTTGTATAATACAAAAATAAAAAATGAAAGTAGCAATTTTATATTGCTATTTTCATTTTTTTAGTATAAAATATGAATAATAATAAAGGAAAGGTACATTAAATAGGTAAGCTAATGAAAAATTATTATGAAATATTAGAAGTAAATCCTAGGGCATCAGAAGAAGTAATAAAAAAAAAGCTCATCAAGTATTAATAAAAAAAAAGTATCATCCAGATTTATATGTAGGGAGTAGAAAGAGAAAAAGGCAGAAGAAAAGATAAGAAATATAAATGAAGCATATAAAATACTTTCTGATGGCTTTTTAAGAGAACAATATGATAAAGAATTACAAAAAGAGGAAGATATATATAATCAAAGGGTTTATAAACAAAAAGAAAAAAATACAAATTATAAAGCTGATACTAAAAAAGAAAAATAGAAAAGAAGATTATGCTCAAGAACAAATGCCCACACATAATGTAGGAACTTTTATGAGTTTAGTTGATTTAGTTTCAGTTACTTTTAAGAATATGCCTAAAAGAGAAAAAAAGAAAATTACAAAAAAGAGGATTTTATTGCAGGTGGATTAACTATACTAATTGTAGGAATATTAATTGTTGTATTATGGTTTATTCCAGCAACAAATGGTTTTGTGAAAAGTTTATTACCTTTCTTAAACTAGTTATTAGAAAAAGAAGATGATATAATATGCATTATGCTGATATAAAGAAAGCTGATATTGCAAATGGCTTAGGTGTTAGAGTTTCAGTTTTTGTAAGTGGATGTACACATCATTGTAAAAAATTGTTTTTAATAGTGAAGCATGGGATTTTAATTATGGAAATGAATTTACAGAAAATGAAATTAATAGAGTTATAAAAAGAATTAGATCGTTCTTATGTTTCAGGTTTATCAGTATTAGGAGGAGAACCACTAGAACATGTAAATCAACAAGGATTATTACCACTTTTAAAGAGAGTAAAAGAAAAAATTCCCGGACAAAAAACATTTGGTGTTATTCAGGTTATACCTTTGAAACAGATATTATGGGAAAAATGTATAATAATTGGAAAGAAACACCAGAAATTCTATCATATATAGATGTTTTAGTAGATGGAAAATTCGAAGAAGACAAAAAGGATATAAAGTTAAGGTTCAGAGGATCTAGTAATCAAAGGATTATAGATGTTAAGAAATCATTAAAAAGAAAATAAAGCTGTATTATTTGAATTTTAACTATTGACAAGTTATGCCAATTTAGGTTATAATGGATATCGTTATAAGGGTTATCCCACATACAGTTTCGTATGGGCCGGAAGGAGGAATATAAATGTCAGAGATAAAAAGTTAATAATGGTAATATAGAAGATGCTTTAAAAAGATTTAAAAGACAATGTGCAAGAAATGGAGTTTTACAAGAAGTTCGTAAAAGAGAGCATTACGAAAAACCTAGTGTAAGGAGAAAGAAAAAATCAGAAGCAGCTAGAAAAAGAAAATTTAATTAGAAAATTAGGGATTGGAAGTATAATGGGTATTATAAATATACACTTTTTAACTTCCAATTTTTTTTTTTAAAAAAATATATTATTATTTAAAAAAGAATTATAAATTTAAAAAATGTGTATAATAAAATAAAGAAGGAGGAATTTAGATGAAATATAAAAGAAAATGAATTAAAGCAGGGAATTAAAATTCATACTATAAATACTAATAAATTTAAAAACAAATTTGTTAGCAGTTTTTTTAACAACAGAATTAAATAGGAAAAAACAGTTACAAAAATGCATTAATCTCAATGCTTTTAAGAAGAGGTAGTAAAAATATGCCAACTCAAGAAGAAATTAGCAAGCAAATGGAAGAAATGTATGGAGCAAGCTTTGATTGCGGATTGGATAAAACAGGAGATAATCAAGTTTTAAAATTTTATATAGAAGTAATTAATGATGATTTTTTACCACAAAATAATGATGAAATGTTAAAAAAGCTATACAAAAATTACTTGAAATTGTATTTGATCCTTATAAAGAAGGTGAAGGATTTAAGAAGGAATATATAGAACAAGAAAAAAAAAATTTAAAACAAAAATAGTTGGAAAAATAGATAATAAAAAGCCAGATATGCAATTGACAGATGTATTGAAGAAATGTATGGAGAAAAAAAGCATTTGGGTTATATAAATTTGGATATGTAGAGGACTTAAATAATATAGATGAAAAAAGAACTATACTTATATTATAAAAACTTAATTAATTCTTGTAAAATAGACATATTTGTGTCAGGAAATATAAAAAGAAAATACAGATACATTGATAGAAAATAATGAAAATATAAAAAATTAGAAGGAAGAAAGCCAAATTATAATATTCCTAAAATAGATAACAATGAAATTAAAGAAAAAAAAAAATATTGTTACAGAATCTATGGAAGTAACACAAGGAAAACTTATATTAGATTAGATGTTAACATCGATAATGAAGAATTAAAATATGATACAGTTATATATAACAGTATATTAGGAGGAACAGCAAATTCTAAAAATGTTTCAAAATGTAAGAGAAAAGGCACATTTAGCTTATGTGGCGAGTTCAAGCTATTTACGTCATAAAAACATTATATTTGTAAATTGTGGAATTGAAATTTCAAATTATCAAAAAGCATTAGATTTAATAAAACAACAAATTGAAGATATGAAAAACAAGGTGATTTGACAGAAGAAGATATTGCAAATGCTAAGAAAGGAATTCTAGCAACTATTAAGACGATAGATGATGAACAAGATACTCAAATTAGTTATTATTTTGGTCAAGAATTAACAAACACAAGAGTTTCTACAGAAGAATATATTAAAAAATTGAGAAAATCCAAAAAAGAAGATGTTATAAATATAGCAAGAAAAGTAAGTATTAATACAATATATTTCTTAAAGGATTAGATTATAATGAGTCAATAAATAGAAAGGAGATAAAGATGCAAGTAATTGAAAATTTAAAGGTTAAGGAAAAACTTTATATAGAAAAATTAGAAAATGGATTGACTGTTATGGTTATTCTAAACCAGGAATTCAAAAAAAAATATATGATTTGGGGAACTAATTATGGTTCGAATGATAGTGAATTTATTGTTCCAGGAGAAGAGGAAAAAACTAAAGTGCCAAATGGAGTAGCACATTTTTTTAGAACATAAATTATTTGAACAAGAAAATGGAACAAATAGTTTAGATGTATTAACTGCATTAGGAGTAAAATGCAAATGCTTATACAACTAACGATCATACTGCCTATTTGTTTGAAAGTACGGATAATTTTTATCCTGCAATGGATGAATTAATGGATTATGTGCAGCATCCATATTTTACAGATGAAAATGTTGAGAAAGAAAAGGGAATTATTGGACAAGAGATTATGATGTATGATGATTATCCAGATTGGAGAGTATATTTAAATGCGATGCAAGCAATGTATCATAATAATCCAATAAAAATAGATATTACAGGAACGATAGAAACAATAGGAAAAAAATAAACAAGGAAATTTTATATAAATGTTATAAAACTTTTTATAATCCATCTAATATGGTTTTAGTTATATCAGGTGATTTTGAACCAGAGAAAATAATAGGTGAAGTAAAAAAACGTCTTATAGAGAATCAGAATCAAGGAGAAATTAAAAGAATTTATCCAGAGGAACCAGAGACAATAAGTCCAAGAGCTTATTGAACAAAGGTTAGAAGTAAGCCAACCGCTTTATACAATAGGAATTAAAGACATGATTAATAAAAAAATCTATGGAAAATTCAAAAAGAAATAGTAAAAAAACATATTTCTATAGAAATTTTGTTAAACCTTTTAATTGAAGAAGTTCAGAATTATACAAAGAATTATATAATAAAGGGATAATACATGGACAGCCAAGTTTAGATTATGAATTTGGAAAAACCTATGCACATGTTTTGATAACAGGTCAATCGAAGGAACCAGAAACTTTATATAATGAATTTAAAGAAAAAAAAGTAAAAGAAATGAAGAAAAAAGGAATATCTAAGGGAGATTTTCAACGAATAAAGAAAATGATTTATGGAGGATATGTAAAAGAATACAATGATGTACAGGACATAGCAAGAATGTTCTTGGCAGACTATTTTAAAGGAATTAATTCTTTTTGATTATATAGAGGAAATAGAAGGGATAAATGTAGAATATTTAAAATCAAGTGTTAAATGATGTATTTAAAGAGGAAAAAATGGTACTTTCTATTGTAAAAAGTTAAAAAACAACAAAAATTTAAGTTTGTGAAAAATGTAATAAAAACGGTGTTGGTTAAGAAAATAAAACAATACCGTTTTTTAATAAAATATCGTGTCGAAAAAAGAAATAAAATGTCATACGAAAGTTGCCAGAATGCCTTGAAAATACTTGACTTGAGAAAAAATAATGTGTTAATTTATAGATATACGAAAGATAATCAAATAAAAAAGGAGAGATTAGTATGTTAAATGAAGAAATTTGTAAATTGAGGGATAAATTAAATAAGAGTATTGAACAAGGCGATGATTATAATATTACATATAAATTAAGCATAGAATTAGATGAATTGATAGCAAAATACTATGATGAATTAAAAAATGCTAAAAAAAACTAATATGGACAACTACGTAGAAAAATAGTCTCTTAAATGAATTAAGAGGCTATTTTTGTTATCTAGTTGTAAGTTTGGTAAGAAATAATTATGATGTTGATGCTCTGGCTCCAACTATAATACTTAAATTTTATTTAATGTCTTTTCATTTCATTCAAAAAGAAAATCTTTTACAAGAAAACAAGGCGCTTTCACTCAGGTTCAAAATTATTATTATATGAATTTAAACTTTTCTTGGTTCAATACATAATCTAAGAATTTCTAAAATAATTTAATGGCACCCTTTTCACTTAGTCCGAGCTAAAGCTCGACGCGAACATTTTCCATTAAATTATTTAAGAAATTCTAAGATTACTCCAATTACATTTGAAAAGTTTAAATTCATATAATAATAATTTTGCCCGTGAACATTACTCATTTTCTTGTAAAAGATTTTCTATTTTTCGTTCAATCAAACGTCATTAAATAAAATTTAAGTATTATAGTTGGACCAGAGCATCAACATCATAATTATTTCTTACCGAACTGTAACCTAATTGTATATTTGAGGCTTAAAGATTGCTTGCATTTTACCTAAGATATTGTATAATAATATGCCAAGTGAGGGGAATAAAATGCAATTAAACAAGGAAGAATATAAAAAATTTTAAACAAATTGTTAATATTTTTTACAATGAAGAAATAGAAGGAATTAATGAAGATAAAGAAAAAATAAAAAAGAAGGAACAATAAAAATTGAGCCTAGGATTTTTTATGACAAATTTTCTGGTGACATGAAAATCGAATTTAAAATTGGAAATAAAAAATGTATAAAATAAAAAATTTATCAGAATTTTATACAAAGAATGCTTAATAAAGAATTTTATCGTTATGGTGAAAAGTTGCAATTTATCCACACAAAAAGAAGCATTTGAAAATAATAGTAGACAATTGTTAGAGTTTGTTATGAAATATGCAGAAGTTATAAAATATGCGAATTCTAATTCAAATAGTAATTATAAATACTATGGAAAAGCACTAAGTGAAACAAGTATTATAGTAGGTAATAGTGCTATTGATGATTTATTTGATGTATTAAAAGGAAGAAAAATTATATTTCAAAAAAGATTGTAATACTGAAGAAATAGAATTTACAGAAGAACAACCAGAAATAGAATTTGAATTAAAGAAAACAGAAAATAAAAGATTCTATAATAGTACCTAATATAGAAATTTATAAAGTAAATATTATTAAGGGAAAAAGATTACAAATATATTTTAGATGATAAAAAATTATATAGATGCACAAAAAAAGAGTTTGAAAATTCTAATTTAAAGTTATTAGAACTTTTTAGAAAAAAATTATATAAATGAAGTAAAATTAGGAGAAAAAAGAATTAACACAATTATTTTCTATTATTATACCAAGAGTAAAGAATGCCATAAATTTAAAAAAATATGACAGAAGATAGTATAAAAAAAATACATGCCAAAAAGAATTGATAGTTAAAGTGTTTTTTTTTAGATTTCGACTCAAATGATTATTTAATTGCAGATGTGAGGTTTGATTATGAAGGTAATGAATTTAACCCATTAGAAGAAAATAAAAAAAAAATTAAATTTCAAGAAATATGTTAGAAGAAACTAATGCTTTAAATATTTTTAGACAGACTGGATTTATGTTAGAAACTAAAAATTTGAGATTTATTTTACCAGATAATGATAAAATATATGAGTTTTTAACAGAAGATATAAACTATTATATGCAACATTTTGAAGTTTTAGCAACAGATAATTTTAAAAAGAAAACAGATTAAGGAAAAAAAAAAATTGGAGGAATAGGAGTAAAAGTCGAAAATAATTTATTATCAATTGATTTCAAAAATTTAGATATTGATATAGAAGAATTAGAAGAAATCATGTCTAAAAATACTCTTTAAAAGAAAAAAATATCATAGATTAAAAAGATGGTAGTTTTATTGACTTAGAAAATAATAAAGAAGCAAAATTTTTAGAGAAATTAGTAACAGGTATGGATATTTCTTATAAAGATTTGGAAAAAGAAGAATTAAAATTACCTGTTTATAGAATTTCATATTTTAATCAACTATTAAAAAGAAATCAAAAGGAACTGAAATAACTAAAAATGATGAATATAAAAATATTATAAATCAATTAGATAAAGAGCAATTAGAAGAAGAAATTAAAGTACCAGAAAATTTAAATTCAGTTTTAAGATATTATCAAAAACAGGTTTTAAGTGGTTAAAGATACTAGATAGATATCACTTTGGTGGAATATTGGCAGATGATATGGGATTACGGAAAAACTATTCAAATGTTATCAGTAATAGTCGATTATGTTCAAAATTGTAAAGATAATAAAAAGGAAAACAATAGAGCAAGTATTGTAATTTCACCAAGTTCGTTAACATTAAATTGGCAGAATGAAGCAACTAAATTTGCTAATGGGTTAAAAACAATAGTTATAAGAGGGACGCTAGAAGAGAGAAAAACATCAAATTGAGCAAATAGATAAGTTTGATTTAGTTATTACTTCATATGATTTATTAAAGAGAGATATTGAACTATATCAAAGAAAAAAATTATAAATTTAGATTTATAATAGCAGATGAAGCTCAATATTTAAAAAAATAGTAATACTCAAAATGCAAAAAGCAATAAAAAAATAAAAGGAGATACAAAATATGCTTTAACTGGAACTCAATTGAAAATTCTTTAGCAGAATTATGGTCGATTTTTGACTTTATTATGCCAGGATATTTGTTTACATATCGAAAATTTAAAAATATGTATGAAACTCCAATTGTAAGGGAATCTAATGAATCAGTTGTTGGAAAGCTAAAAATGCTAATAGAACCATTTATTTTAAGAAGAAGTAAAAAAGAAGTGTTAACAGAGCTTCCAGATAAGACAGTAACGGTTTTAAATAATGAAATGGGAGAAGAACAAAGAAAAAATATATATAAATTATTTATTACAAGCAAAACAGGATATATCAGAAAAAATTAAATACAGTGGCTATGAGAAAAAACAAAATGCAAATATTGGCAGCGCTAACAAGATTAAGGCAGATTTGTTGTCATCCAAGTTTGTTTATAAATGGATATAATGAGGGAAGTAGCAAATTGGAACAATGTATGGAAATTATTCAAGAGGGTACAAATGCAGGACATAAAATACTACTTTTTTCGGGATATACATCAATGTTTGATTTCATAGAAAAAGAATTAAAAAAAAGAAACATAAGATATTTTAAATTAACAGGTGCTACTAAAGTAGAAGATAGGATAAAATTGGTTGATGAATTTAATAATAATTCTGATATTAAGGTGTTTTTGATTTCTTTAAAAGCAGGTGGAACAGGTCTTAATTTAACTGGAGCAGATATGGTTATTCATTATGATCCATGGTGGAATATATCAACAGAAAATCAGGCTACTGATAGGGCTTATAGAATAGGTCAAAAAAAAAATGTTTCAAGTGTATAAATTAATTACTAAGAATTCAATTGAAGAAAAAAAAAATATATGAATTACAAGAGAAAAAAAAAAGAGTTAGCTAATAATATGCTGGATACAAAAACTACATTTGTTAATAAATTATCTCAAGAGGAAATAATGAAACTATTTGAATAATATATAAATTTAGATGTTATATAAAAAATTAATATTCTAAAAAGAACTGACAAAATAGATGTGTGTAAAAAAAACATTTATTTTGCCGGTTCTTTTTATTTTATAGGAAAGTCCTACTATTTTGTAACATTAATAAACTCTAGGAAAAAAGCAAAAGAAAGATAAAAAATGAAATAATGTAATATAAATATCAAGAAAATTTAATATAAAAAGAAAAAAGCACTAGAATTCAAAAATCCCTAAGAAAAACGAATAAAGTACATAAAAAACATATTTATTGACAATGCATGTCTTTTTTTTTTTTAATTTTGAAAATAATAATAAGGTTGATTTTTTTTGCCATTTTATGTTAAACTTAGAAAGAACCATATTTTACATTATGTAAAGAACAGATAATAAAGATATGTTGTATAAGGAGAATTGAAATGGATAAAAAAGTTTTAAACAAACATATAGGAAAATTGAATGAAGATATAAGGAATATTCAATATCAAATAAATAGTATAAACCAAGATATGAAAAAAAAGATAAGAAACAAAGTTATATTGAAAAAAAAAGAATTGATAGATTAGTTAATAATTATAAAATGTTAAATCAAAAAAGACAGGAATTAGTAAATATATCTAGAGAAGAAAAAAAGAACTACAGGAAAAAGTATTAGAAATACGTAAACAAGTAAAAGACGTTTGTTATAAAGGAAGCAAGGACGTTTCAAAACAAAATATACAACTAGACGAAGTTGTTAACAATGAAAGTAAATCAGAAATTTATAATAAGATTGATGATGATGAAAATGAAAAAATAAAAAAAAGAGTTTATGGTCCAGATGGTAGTTTAGAGTACATATATATTAAAGAAGAGAGACCTATTGGAAGATGGCAGAAAATTAAGCAAATGATTGGAAAAAAGAAGAGAAATAAAGAGATAATAAAAAAAAAAGCAAAGAAACAAAAACAGATTCGGAAAGATGAAAGAATTTTTTTCAGGAAAATTAACGGAAAGAAATTATTAAAAAAAGGATAGCAGCTTTTGGAATGGGATCATTAATGCTACTTCCTGGAACAATTTCTGCTAATCAGAATGAAAATAATACTGAAAGTAAAAGTACAAAAAAACAGCTATATAGATACTGTAAAACAAACACCTGTAAATGAACATGAATTAATAAAAATGGCAGAAGATTTTAAAAAAAAAGAAAATTCTTTGAATATGGACGAAAATATAAAATCAGAAGAAGCAGTTAAAGAAGAAAAAAATACAAATGATAAGAATGAAGATGATGTACTTGTACATATTATAGCTCCAGCACAGAGCAAATACACAGAAGTGTCTGATGGTAGAGGAAATTATGGTATTTTTACTGAAGATACTGAAGTTTCGATATATAATAGAGCTTTAATCAGAACTAATAAAGATGGAAGCAAATCAATATTAAAGGCCACAAAAAGTAGGGCAAACTTGGAAACAATATGCAGAAGAACAAGGAATTGATTATAATGAGTTTAAAACATATATAGAGAATAATGAAAATATACAAGAGGTTTTATCTACTATGTCTGTTGATGGTAAAAGTATATATGGATGGATGCCAGCATCAGAATTAGAATATAAAACTCAAGATAAAGAAATAAATGTACAAAGAAATTATGTTACTGAGGTAGAAGAAAGATAATGAAAGATTATATAACTGTAATAGGAGCAGGATTAGCTGGATGTGAGGCAGCTTATCAAATTGCTAAAAGAGGAATAAAAGTAAAATTATATGAAATGAAGCCAATAAAATATTCAGAAGCACATTCAAATGAAAATTTTGCTGAAATTGTATGTAGCAATTCTTTTAAATCAAATTTGCTAACAAATGCATGTGGTTTATTGAAAGAAGAATTAAGAAGATTGGATTCATTATTAATTAAAATTGCAGATGAAACAAAAGAGTTCCAGCAGGACAGGCTTTAGCAGTAGATAGAGAAATTTTTTCTAAAAAAGTAACTTGTGAATTAGAAAAAAAATGAATTTATTGAAATTATTCGTAAAGAAATTGTTGATATAGAATCTTTAGCAAAAGAAGGAATTGTGATAATAGCAACAGGACCTCTTACTTCAGAAGGGTTAGCAAAAAATATAGGTAAAATAACAGGAGAAGACAAGCTTTATTTTTTTATGATGCGGCTGCGCCAATTGTAAATAAAGATAGTATAAATTTTAAAATTGCATTTTATGGAGACAGGTACAGCCAAGAAAAGGAAAAAAAAAGATGAAAGTATAGAAGAATGGAAAAAAAAAGATTAGCAATTCAAGAAAAAGACGAACAGAGTTATATTAATCTTCCAATGAATCAGGATGAATATGAGAAATTTTGGAATGAACTTGTAAAAGCAGAAGTAGTTACACTTCATGAATTTGAAAAGAGAGAAATCTTTGAAGGTTGTATGCCAGTTGAAATAATGGCCAAAAAGGGGAATTGATACTTTTGAGATTTGGACCATTAAAACCAGTAGGGTTTGATGATCCAAGAACAGGAAGAAGGCCATATGCCTTGGTACAACTAAGACAAGATAATAAACAAGCAAGTATATATAATATTGTTGGATTTCAAACTAATTTGAAATTTGGAGAGCAAAAGAGAGTTTTTCAAATGATACCAGGATTAGAAGAAGCGGAATTTATAAAATATGGAGTAATGCATAGAAATACATATATCAATTCAAGCAAATTATTAGACGAAACATATAACCTTAAAAACAATAATAATGTTTATTTTGCAGGCCAGATAACTGGCGTTGAAGGCTATGTTGAGTCGATATCTTCTGGAATGGTATCAGCTATTAATGCTGTTAATCAAATAAAAGGAAAAAGAAGAAAAAAAATTATTTTTTCGGAAAATACGGTAATAGGGGCTTTATCTAAATATATATCAACTCAAATGAAAGATTTCAGCCAATGAATGCTAATTTTGGAATATTGCCAGAGTTAGAGGGAAAAAAAAGATAAAAGATAAAAAAGAACGATATGCTAAATTAGCTGAAAGGAGTTTAGGGTATTTTAATTAAAGATATAAATAATGTATTTTACAAAGTTATTACAATTAGTTTACAAATGTATAAAATTGGATAAAAAGGTTGAAAAAAATTAAAAAAAAGTATAATAAATATGTATACTTATTTTAAATAAAGAATTAATTTGAAAGAAGAAATAATTTATTATAATGAAAAATATAAATAATAGGGGGGATTTGATATGAAAAATGTTAGTGAATTTACAAAAACACAAGCTTTAATTGATGAGTATAATAAGCTTAAAAATAAGGTACCTAATTTGGAAACACAAATGAAACAAAATGAAAAGAGAACAAAAGTTAAAATAGAAAAAACTTAAGAGTGATATGCAAGAAAATCAAGAAGATGTTGAATATAAATTAGATAGGGCTGCAGTAGAAGCTGAATACGGAAAGCAAATAGAACAAGAAGAAAAAAATCTGGAAGAAGAAAATGGCAAAATTAAAGAAGAAATTAATAAAGCGAAAGAAGATAAAAAAAGTTTTTTCTGTACAGATAAAAACTTCAAAACCATTACAATGGAAATTGAAGCTATGAAAAGAGAAGTTGAAGATGGAAAATTAGAAATAAAAAAGAAAAGAATATGAAATTAAGGGCAACGAACTCAAAGAACAAGAATTTAGTGCAAAACCTGATAAAGAAAATCCTCTTTGAGTGGTTAGAATTAAGGAAAGAAAGCGAAAAAAAAAAGAACAGGAAATTGGAAAAAAAAATAAATAAAGAAATTAATGCTATGAATAAAAAAAAAATAGAGGAATATTCAAAGTTTAAGGGAGAACTAAATCAACAACTTAGTACATTTACAGCTATTGATTTTAATAAAATGCGTGAAAGAGAAAATAATAAAACAGACAAGCCGGAAGAGCAACAAGAAAATAATAAAACAGACAAGCCAGAAGAACAACAAGAAAAAACAATAGAACAGACAAGACAGAAGAACAAAAAGGAAAAAAATAAAACAGATAGACCGGAAGAAAAAACAAGAACAACAAGAAAAAGAATAAAACAGATGAACCAGAAGAGGAATATGAAGATATATATTCAAATTCAAAAAGATTCTATTAAAGCTATTTATATTGAAGCTGCTACAGGAAAAAGCATACATTGATACATTTAAAAATAATAAAAAAGAGATAGATATAAAAAAGAAGCAATTGAGAATAGAAAAGGATTATATAAAAGAATTAATCTTAAAGAAATTATGGAAAAGGCAGGAGTAGAATCAAGAATAAATCAATTTATGTTAAAAAGAAAAATTAATCCAGTAATATTAGAAGCTATAAATGAAGATGAAAAAAAATGACAGAAGAATACATTTATAGTTTGATAGAGAAAAAAGAATTTCCTTTTGAATATAAACATGATTTAGAAAATTCAAACTTATCATTTAAAGACATGGCTTTAATGAATAGAGTAGCTTTAAAAAGAAAAAGCAAAATAGATGGCAATGAAGTGATAGGAGCTAAAAAAGTTATATACAATCAAATCTTTCTTTGGAAAAATAAAAAATAAAGCTCTAGCGAAGTTTAATAAAAAAGAAGAACCTAAAATGATTAATGAGAAAAATGAAAGACAAGAAGACACAAAAAAAGCAAAAAAAGAGAGGTTTTATGAATCTATAGAATATACTCCAGAAGAGCAAACGGCAAGTGATATAGAATTAGAACAAAAAAAAAATATAATGAAGCTTATGAAAAGTTAACAGATGAACAAAAAGCAAAATTAGCAACTATGGATGTTAGCAATATTCAAAGATTATTAGGATTTGATTATAATACAGCTGTTGCATTAAGAGAAATGACAAATAACGAAGATAAGAAAGTAACTCAAGAATCTACAACAAAAGGAAAGACAAGAAAGTAACCCAAGAATCTACAACAAAAGAAGATGACGAAAGTCAAAGATAGTATTGACAAATTAAAAAAAAAAAAAGTATTATAAAAATGTAAACAAATAAAAAGACCTTTCAAATAAATATTTGAGAGGTCGTTTGTTCTAAAAATAAGGAGGAATATACAAATGAAAAAGATAGAAAAAATAAAAGTTCGGTGGCATCCTAGAAAATTAATTACATATTTAACTTTTATAGCTTTGGCAGGACTATTTATATTTTGGAAATTTTATATTAAATTTGCTAAGTATACAGTAAAAAAGATGTTTGGCAAAGAAGTAGTATAATTTCTGTAGTAGTAGTTGTAATAATCTTTTTTATTAATATTTATTGGAATATTAATAAAAAGTAAGAAAGCGATATACAATATAAATATAGAGAATAAAACATGCACAAAAAAGAAAAAAAAAAAAGATTCAGTATAAAAATATATACTATACTCAGTCATTATTGCAAAGAATGTTTGGACTTGTAAATATTTATTTAATAAATGAACAAGAAATAATGAAGATAAAAGATGTTTCAAAGAAAGCTATTGAATATGTTGATGCTATTAAACTAGGCAAGTGAAAACTTGCCTTTTTCTATTGACTTTATGTATCAAAGATGCTATAATAGCATATGTTCGAATATATTACCAAATTAGGCAAATTTTGAATAAATAATTAAACAGGAGGTGAAATTTAAGTGCCAACAATTAATCAATTAGTAAGAAAAGGAAGAAAAACAGGAGTAACAAAATCAACAGCACCAGCACTTCAACATGGATGGAACTCAAAAAACAAAAATTAACAAACAATAGAGCTCCACAAAAAAAGAGGAGTATGTACAGTTGTTAAAACAGTTACACCTAAAAAGCCAAACTCAGCTTTAAGAAAAAAAGTTGCCAGAGTTAGACTTTCAAATGGTTATGAAGTAACATCTTATATCCCAGGTATAGGACATAACCTACAAGAACACAGTGTTGTATTAATAATAAGAGGTGGTAGGGTAAAAGACCTTCCAGGTGTTAGATACCATATTATCAGAGGAACATTAGATACAGCAGGTGTTAAAGATAGAATGCAAGCGCGTTCTAAATATGGAGCTAAAAACCTAAAAAATAAAAAAAATTAGCTACAAAATTTAAAAATTAGTGCTTGTAATTCTTACTAAATTAAGGCATTTAAATTTAGAATAGATTTATATAGCACTGTGCGCAAGAAAGAAAGACTTTCTTGAGTACCTAGATATTTTATAAATAAAATATCAAATAAAATTTAAGGAGGGAAGAATAGTGCCAAGAAAAAGGATATATAGCAAAAAGAGAAGTATTACCAGATCCAATATATAATAGCAAAGTTGTTACAAAATTAGTTAACAATATTATGTTAGATGGTAAAAAATCAGTTGCTCAAAAAATAGTATATGATGCATTTGACATTATTAAAGAAAAAAAGAAGGAAAAAATCCTTTAGAAGTTTTTGAAGCAGCTTTAGAAAAATATTATGCCAGTTCTTGAAGTTAAAGCAAGAAGAGTAGGTGGAGCAACTTATCAAGTTCCATTAGAAATTAGACCAGAAAGAAGACAAACTTTAGGATTAAGATGGTTAGTAACTTATGCTAGAAACAGACATGAAAAAACAATGGCTGAAAAATTAGCAGGTGAAATAATGGATGCAGTAGCTGGAAACGGTGGAGCATTTAAGAAGAAAGAAGATACACATAGAATGGCTGAAGCTAATAAAGCTTTTGCACACTATAAATGGTAAAATTTGAAATTAATGTTATAAAAATATAAATTCAAAGAGAATCAGAGTATTTGAAAGGGGGGAAATATAGGAAATGGCAGGAAGAGCATACCCACTAGAAAGAACTAGAAATATAGGAATAATGGCACATATAGATGCCGGAAAAACAACAACAACAGAAAGAATCTTATTTTATACAGGAAAAACACATAAAATAGGAGAAGTTCATGAAGGTGCAGCAACAATGGACTGGATGGCGCAAGAACAAGAAAGAGGTATTACAATTACTTCAGCATGTACAACATGCTTCTGGAAAAAATAATAGAATTAATATTATTGATACACCAGGACACGTTGACTTTACAGTAGAAGTACAAAGATCTTTAAAAAGTACTTGATGGAGCTGTTACAGTTTTAGCTGCAAAAGGTGGAGTACAACCACAAACAGAAACAGTTTGGAGACAAGCTGACAAGTATAGTGTACCAAGAATGGTATATGTAAATAAGATGGATATTGTTGGAGCTAACTTTATGCTTTGTGTTGATCAATTAAAAAACAGATTAAAAGCAAATGCAGTTCCAATTCAATTACCAGTTGGAGCAGAAGATAATTTCAAAGGTATAGTTGATCTTATTAAAATGAAAGCATTTATTCAAGATGATAAATTAGGTGAACATATTGTTGAAAAAGAAATACCAGAAGATATGAAAGCAGATGCTGAAAAATGGAGAGCAAACATGATTGAAGCAAAGTTGCTGATCAAGATGAAGAGTTAATGATGAAGTATTTAGATGGTGAAGAATTGACAGAAGAAGAAATCAAAAAAAGGTTTAAGAATTGGAACAATAGCAAATAAAATAGTTCCAGTTACATGTGGTTCTTCATACAAAAACAAAGGTGTTCAAGAATTATTAGATGCAGTAGTTGATTATATGCCATCACCATTAGATATACCACATATTAAAGGTGAAACATTAGAAGGAGAAGAAACAGAAGCTAAAACTTCAGATGATGCTCCATTTGCAGCATTAGCATTTAAAATTGCTACTGATCCATTTGTTGGAAAATTATGTTTCTTTAGAGTTTATTCTGGAACACTAGAATCAGGTTCTACAATATTAAACTCTAGTAAAGATAAAAAAAAGAAAGAGTTGGAAGAATTCTTCAAATGCATTCAAATCATAGAGAAGATATTGACAAAGTTTATTCAGGAGATATTGCTGCAGCAGTAGGTTTAAAAAGATGTTACAACTGGAAATACTTTATGTGATCCGAATCATCCAATAATACTTGAATCAATGGAATTCCCTGAACCAGTTATTGATATAGCTATTGAGCCAAAAGATAAAGCTGCTCAAGAAAAAATGGGAATTGCTTTTAGCAAAACTTGCTGAAGAAGATCCAACATTTAAAAGCTTATACAAACCAAGAAACAGGTCAAACAATTATTGCTGGTATGGGTGAATTACACTTAGATATCATAGTTGATAGATTAAAAAGAGAATTCAAAGTAGAATGTAATGTAGGTAAAACCACAAGTTGCTTACAAAGAAACAATCAGAAATGCAGTAAAAGTTCAAGGTAAATTTATTCGTCAATCAGGTGGTAAAGGACAATACGGTGATGTATGGTTCGAAATGGAACCATTAGAACCAGGAAAAGGAATTGAATTCGAAAGCAAAATTGTCGGAGGAGCAGTTCCAAAAGAATATATTAAACCAATTGAACAAGGAATGAGAGAAGCTTTGCTGAAAGCGGAATCCTTGCAGGATACCCAGTTACAGACTTTAAGGTAACATTAGTTGATGGTTCATACCATGAAGTTGACTCTTCAGAAATGGCCTTCAAAATAGCAGCATCTATGGCATTTAAAGAAGGTATGAGACAAGCTAAATCAGTTATCTTAGAACCAATAATGAAAGTTGATATAACAGTTCCAGAAGAATACATGGGAGATGTTATTGGAGATGTAAACTCTAGACGTGGAAGAATGGAAGGTATGGATGGTAATGATGGAGTACAAGAAATTCATGCATTTATTCCACTTTCAGAAATGTTTGGTTATGCAACTGAATTACGTTCTAGAACACAAGGTAGAGGAACATACTCTATGGAACCTTCTCATTATGAAGAAGTACCAAAATCAGTTTTTTTGAAGCTATTGTATCATCAAGAGCAAAAAAAGATTAAATTTAAATTAAAATGTATAACATATTAATTTTATATTAAATTTCAAATAAGAAAAAAACAAAAACGCTTGCTTTTTATAAAAAATGTTATAAAATGCCTGTGTAATAAATAGTTATTAAATTTTTGGTTAGCTTTGTAACGAAAAAAAATAGTGTAAAGTTAACTTATACAGCTAAGCAATAAGCTGAGTTGTATATACCATAAAAATAAAAAGAGAGAAATCTCAAAATAAGGAGGAATTTTAAAATGGCAAAAGCAAAATTTGAAAGAAACAAACCACACGTTAATATCGGAACAATTGGTCACGTTGACCATGGTAAAACAACAACAACAGCAGCTATTACAAAATATTTATCATTATTAGGAAAAGCTCAATATGAAGCATATGATCAAAATTGATGGTGCTCCAGAAGAAAAAGCAAGAGGAATCACAATTAATACAGCTCACGTTGAATACGAAACAGATGCTAGACACTATGCACACGTTGACTGCCCTGGTCACGCTGACTATGTAAAAAACATGATTACTGGTGCAGCTCAAATGGATGGTGCTGTACTAGTTGTTGCTGCAACTGATGGACCAATGCCTCAAACAAGAGAGCATATCTTACTTGCTAGACAAGTAGGTGTTAAATATAATCGTTGTTTACTTAAACAAATGCGACATGGTTGATGATCCGGAATTATTAGAATTAGTTGAAATGGAAGTAAGAGACTTACTTTCTGAATATGGTTTCCCAGGAGATGAAGTTCCAATCGTAAAAGGTTCTTCACTAAAAGTTCTAGAAAGTACATCTACAGATCCTAATGATCCTGTATATGCACCTATGAAAGAATTAATGAATGCAATTGATACTTACATCCCAACACCAGAAAGACCAATTGATCAACCATTCTTAATGCCAGTTGAAGACGTATTCACAATTACAGGACGTGGAACAGTTGCAACAGGTAGAGTAGAAAGAGGTCAAGTAAAATTACAAGACGAAGTTGAAATTATCGGTCTTACAACAGAAAGAAGAAAAAACTGTTGTTACAGGTGTAGAAATGTTCAGAAAAATTATTAGATCAAGCTGAAGCTGGAGATAATATTGGTGTTCTATTAAGAGGTATTGATAGAAAAGACATCGAAAGAGGTCAAGTTCTATGTAAACCAGGAACAATTCATCCACATACAAAATTCACATCAGAAGTATACGTTTTAACAAAAGAAGAAGGTGGACGTCATACACCATTCTTCAATGGATATAGACCACAATTCTATTTCAGAACAACAGACGTTACAGGTGTTATTGAATTACCTGCTGGAACAGAAATGGTTATGCCAGGAGATAACGTATCAATGACAATCGAATTAATTACTCCTATCGCTATCGAAAAAGGATTAAGATTCGCTATTCGTGAAGGTGGTAGAACAGTTGGTTCAGGTGTTGTTGCTGACATTATCGAATAATTTATAATTATTTAATATATAAATAAGAGTAATATATTGCATATTACTCTTATTTTGTTGCTATTTTATAGCTTAAAATTAAATTCAATAAAGAGGTTATCTATAATATTTTCTATTTTTTTATTCCAATCAAACGACATTAAATAAAATTTAAGCATTACAGTTGGAGTCATTTCATAATCATTTTTTACTGAATTATAACAAAAAACGAAACATAAAAACTAAAAATACTTGATTTTTTTTAATAAACAATAATAAAATAGATATATTAAAAATAAAATTAGAATATAAAAAACCAAGTGGAGGAAACAAGATGAAAATTATTTTAGATGCAATGGGTGGAGATAATGCACCAGATGCAAATATTAAAGGAGCTATTAATGCAATTAATAAAGTAAAGGCAGAAGTAGTATTAGTTGGAAAAAGAAGATATAATTAGAACAAAGGTAAAAAAAATTTTATGGAAAGGAAATAGAACAAATATCAGATAGATTAAAAATAGTAAATGCTACAGAAACAATCGAAATGGTAGATAAACCAACAGATGCGATAAGACATAAAAAAAAAGATTCGTCAATGGTAGTTGGATTTAATATGTTAAAAAAACAAGATGAAGGAGATGTATTTATTTCAGCAGGGAATTCAGGAGCACTGCTTACAGGAGCAACACTAATTGTTGGAAGAATAAAGGGAATAGATAGACCAGCATTAGCTGGAATATTACCAGCATATAAAAGTCAGTTATTATTGATAGATGCTGGATCTAATACAAATTGTAAAGCCAATTAATTTATTACAATTTGCTCAAATGTCTACAATATATTTAAGAAATACATTTGGAATAGAGAAACCAGCAATTGGATTATTGAATATTGGAACAGAAGAAACAAAAAGGAAATGAACTAGTAAGAGAAAGTTATAATTTATTAAAAGAAAAATCAAAAGAACTAAATATAAATTTTATTGGAAATGTAGAGGGTAGAGATGCTTTTTCTGGTAAAATAGATGCAATAGTGACAGATGGATTTACTGGAAATGTATTTTTTAAAAACAACAGAAGGATTAGGAAAATTTGTAAAGAAAAAGTTTGGTGGAGAGTTTTAACAGCAAACATATTCTCAAAAGATTTCTTATCTTATTGCGCATAAACCAATAAAATCACTTTCAAAAAGCCATGGATTACAAATCATATGGTGGAGCATTGTTTTTGGGAGTTAAAAAGCCTGTTGTAAAAGCTCATGGAAGTAGTGATGCTTTTGTTATTTGAATATACAATTATACAAGCTGAAAAATTTGTTGAAAATAAAGCAGTACACCATATGATAGAAGAATTTGAAAAACAAAGCCAGCAACAAGCTTAAATACTATAAAATCAAGACTTTTCTGACTTGTTAGTATAAATTTTAAAAAAGCATAATTTTACTTGACAAATATGGAAACATATAATATAAATGAAATATGATAAAGTAAAAAATCAAATGAATATATCATTTGCAAACTTGAGAGGAGGTGAACTCTAAGTTATGAGTTCAGAAGAAGTTTTAGAAAAAGTAAAAGGAATTATTGTTGAACAATTAGGTGTAGCAGAAAATGCAGTTACAATGGGAAGCATCTTTTATAGATGACTTAGGAGCTGATTCATTAGATATAGTTGAATTAGTAATGGCACTAGAAGAAGAATTTGATATAGAAATTCCAGATAGTGATGCAGAAAAAGTTGTAACAGTAGGAGATGTAGTTGATTACATAAAAGAAAATGTAAATTAATAATAAAAAAAAAGTTTTAAAAACTTTCTTTTTTTTATATCAATTTTTATAGTATTGAAAATGAATTTAAAATATTGAATAATACTTAAAAAATCCATATTATAATCTAAAAAATTCTTTTTTCTTAATTGTATTACTAGCCAATATATTGCAACTTAAAATAGAATTATTATTTGAAGTAACTTTAATTTTACCGATTGCATCATTTATATGTATAGGAGATTCTAATATAGAATCTATATAAATGTTCACATCAATAGATGAAATTTCATTTTTATTAATAGGTATAATAGGAGTATCTAATTCAGAGTATTTAATAATTAAATCAGATGAAATTTCCCTTATTAATAAAGAAATAATTTTCATTTTCTTTTTTTCCAATTCTCAAGTTCCGTATCTATTTTTTTTCTTGTATATTTACATATTCAAAATTACTAAAAGTATATTCAATTAGTTTTATACTGTCAGAAGTTCTAAACTTTTTAGTATCACATCCTAACACAACACAGATAATATCCATGTCATTCCTTTTACAGGCTGTTACGAGGCAACGATTAGCACCATTGGTAAAACCAGTTTTTATTCCATATACACCATTTAAATTACCTAGCAATTCATTTGTATTTGTTAAACTTTTTGGGTGGCCATTAATTGATATGGTGTAGTTATAAGTTCCAACTATTTGGAGGAAAGTTTTATTTTTTAATGCATAATCTGAAAGAAGAGCCAGTTCATATGCAGTTGTATAATGACCATCAGAATCTAAACCATGAGGAGATTCAAAATGAGTATTAACAAGACCTAATTCATTTGCTTTTTGTTCATTAAATTACTAAAAATCTACTATACTACCAGCACAAACCTCAGCCAGTGCTACAGCTGCATCATTTCCAGAGCGTAACATTAAGCCATATAATAAATCTTTAATGGTAATTTTATCTCCAGTTTTTAAACCAAGTCTGGAACCTCCTGTGTTTGCAGCTTTTTTTGAAACTTCAACAGTTTCTTCTAGATTACAGTTTTCAATTATAATAGTTGCTGTCATTATTTTTTTTGTAGTTGAAGCCATTGTTACCTTATTATATTCATTTTTTTCCATATAATATTTTTTTACTTAACCTATCTAATACTATACAAGAGCGAGTATTTAAATTTAAAGTAGAAGAACCTGAACTAGATGTTTTCAACATAGTTTAGAGCATTTAGTTCTTTAGAAACATCTAATAAATCAGTTGAATTATCTAAATCATCTGCAAATGTGCTAATATAACTAAATAAAAAAATGAACACGACTTCAATAATCAATAGTTTTAGAAATAGCTTTTTCATATTTATTAAATCACCATTAAAAACATATGAATATATTGGATAAAATATGCAACTTGTTAAATGAAGTTTAATGTAAAAAGCTAGGGAGGCCAAAATAATTAGATTTAATTCACATAAAATCTTGATTTTAGAACTAAAATGTAATATAATTGTAATGTAATACTTTTTAGTTATAAAAAGTGTTGTAAAAGCTATTTCCGTAAGTAAATAGAGCTTTACTAATATAAGTGGAAAAAAAATATTCTAAAAAATGCCTATTGACTAATTTAGAAAAAAGTATAAAATATTATATAATAAGGTATATATAGGTAAGTGAAGGAGAGAAATTTATGAAAACAAAAAAAAAAGATTCTTCTAGGAGTTTCAATATTGATAATAGCATTTATTGTTGGTAGCATGCAAAACATAGTATTTGCAACAAATGCAACAACTCCATTATATTTAGGGATAACAGAATTAAGAACTAATAGTGAACCTAATATGGGATATTCAATTAATAATCCAAATGCAGGAGGAGGCAAATATATATGGAATATTCTTGAATATACTAGTTCAGGAGATAATGCTTCATTAAAAGCAGATGGACATAAAAAATATATATTGTGTAAAAGCAGGAGTTGGATTTAGTGATATTAAAAAAAAGCGTGCAACATATAATGTTTTTTTATGATATGAAAACAGAAAGAGAAAAAATAAAACAACAAAATGATGTGTTAAAATCTATAGTTGAAGGAACTATAAAAATTGATGATAATACATCTATTAGTAAATATGATGCTTTATTAGCATTAGGAGATATGTTATATCTTACAGGAGAATCAAGTGAATCAGATAAGACAGCATTGTTAGAAGCTGCTGGAATTAATGCTAATAATTGGGACTTTTTCTTTAACAGATGATGATATTGGAGCAGTTCAACAAGCTGCTATATGGTATTTTACTAATTACGGAGAAGAAAAATGGAAAATATGATAAAACATCTGATGATGAAACATGGTTATATTATACATTAGATGGAAATACATATACTTTTTTTCTAACTATAATCCAACAGGTGTTGATCCTAATAGTGGTGCTGGAAAACAAAGACAAATGCAAGCAAAAAAACAATTATATGATTATTTAATAAAAACAGCGAAAGCAAATGCCAATAACTATTCAAATTCATCTGCAACAGGGGCACCAGCTAAAATAAATACAACTACTTTAAATTATGAAGAAGTAGGAGAAAATTATGTAATAGGACCAATTAATATTACAGAAGTATCTGGAAATACAATACCATATACAATAGACTTTAAAGTAAAAAAACAGTGGAAATGAAACAGATAATTATAAATTATTAGATAGTAATAAAAAGAGAAGTAGCACAAGGAACTACTGTTAAAGATTTAGTAGGAAAAAATTTTTTATATTTCTATTCCAAAAAAGAAACAACAAAAAAAGTTGGAGTTTCTATTAGTATAAATTATAGTAATTCTAAACTTACTTTATGGGCATCAACAACTGATAATCAAACACAACCAGTTATGATACCTGAAAAGGAAGAAAAAAGTGAAAATGTAGACTTAGAAGTAACACCAAATGAAAAACCTTTTGATTTAGCATTAAGAAAATATATTACAAAAATAAATGATAAAGAATTAACTGGAGCAAATTCTAGAGTACCAGTTATTGATGAAAGTACATTAACATCAGGAACAACAGCTACATATAAGCATAAAAAAGGATCCTGTATTAGTAGAAAAAAGGTAATAAAGTTACTTATAAATTAGCTATATATAATGAAGGACAAAAAGCAGGCCGTGCTACAAAAAAGTAGTAGACCAATTGCCAACAGGATTAAAGTTTAGTAAAGTAATAAGTGGAAATTTTGAACTAGATTCTTATGATAGTACAGGAAATAATACATTAACTTTGAAGAGAAAAGCCAATAATACAGACAACTTAGCAGCATATAAATCTGGTAATTTATCATCAGAGATAATAGAGATTGAATGTGAAGTAACAGCAACTCCTGATACTGTAAATGAAAAAATATTAACAAATGTTGCATGGATATCAGAAGAATTTGATAGTGAAAGTAATATTACAATTACAAATCAAAATGGAGCAGATAGAGATTCAGAACCATCAACAAAACCAAAGTGTAAATAAAGATAATATGGAAAATTATTCAGGAAATAATAATAAAGAGGATTTAAGTGATTCTACTTATTATTATAAAGGACAACAAGATGATGATGATTTTTGAAAAATTAGTTTTAATGCCAGAATCATTTGATTTAAAATTAATTAAAAGAATTGTCGCAGTAAATAACCAAAATGTTCCTGAAAGAATTAAAAAAGTTGATGTAAGTAAATTAAACACATTGGATGAAAATGGAAAATTAGTTACAACAGGAGATTATACATTAAATAAAGTACCAGTTGCAGTAAAAAAAGGTGATATTGTTACATATACATTTAGAATATATAATGAAGGAACAATTGATGGATATGCTTCAGAAATAACTCAGAAGATATCCCAAGTGGTTTACAATTCTTATGGTCAGAAAAAAAGAAGGTAGTGAATTAGCTAATGATACTACTTTAACAGCAGAAGAAAAAAGAAGCAATTGAATTTAACCAAAAAATATTTATGGGGAAATTTTGTATATGATGATAAAAAAAAAAATATTATCCAAATTTCAAGTGACTATTTATCAAAAAAGAAAATGAAGCAACAGTAGGAGAAAAATTTAATAACAGCATTTGGAAGTAATGATGGAACAAAAACAGAAAAAAAAGACATTCATTATAAAGAAATTTCAGTAAAAATGAAAGTTATATCAGATAATATAACAGGAACTACAATTAGAAATGAAGCATGTATTTCAGAAGATTCAGATAAAGATGGAAATCAATAGATGATAGAGATTCTAATCCAAAAAAATGGGTAAAATATGAAGATGATGAAGATTATGATAATATCATTTTAAAGTCATTTGATTTAGCATTAAGAAAATTTATTATAGCAGTAAGTGATGATACTAAAATAGAAAATAGTGAATATTTAAAAAATACAGAGGGTACTTATAAAAGAGCACCAGTTGTAGATACATCAAAATTAAATACAAAAGATGAAAATGGTAAAATAATAACAACAGCTACATATAATCATACAAAAAGAGCCAGTAGAAGTTAAGAAAAACGATATTGTAGTATATATGTTAAGAGTATATAATGAAGGTGAAATTGATGGATATGCAGCAGAAATAAAAAAGACCATTTACCATCAAACTTAGAATTTGTTGATGGAGACTTTAATAAACAATATGGTTGGACAGTATCAGAAGATGGAAGAACAGTAACTACAAAATACTTAGAAAATGCAAAAATTAATAAAGCAGTAAAAAATGAAAATCCAACAACACCTGAGAAAACATATACATTATCATACAAAGAAGTTCCAATTATGTGTAAAGTAAAAGATACTGCTAAAACAGATGAAAAAATAACAAATATAGCAGATATTACAAAATACTTAGATGAAGATAAAAAAAATCTGTAATAGATAGAGATTCTGAAGAAAATAACGTAAAACTTCCAAATGATAATAACTTACCAAATTATAAAGATAATGAAACAGGAGATTATATACCTGGACAAGAAGATGATGATGATTTCGAAAAAGTTATAATAAAGAAATTTGATTTAGCTTTAAGAAAACAAATAGTATCAATTAACCATACATATGCAGAAAAAGAAACAGCATATAATGATAGATATGCAAAATTAGATACAGATAAAAAACAAACAAATACAATATATGATTACTATGATGTAGAATCTAACATACCAACTGTAGTAGAAAATGATGTAGTAAAATATTCAATTAGAGTATATAATGAAGGAAAAATAGATGGAACAGCTACTTGGGTAACAGATATATTACCATCAGGATTAGAATATTTAAAAAGATAATGAAGTAAATAAAAAATATGGTTGGAAAGCATTTAAAGAATCAAGTGCAGACAATGAAAATGCAGTTAAAATTGGAGAAAAAATACTATGAAGAAGTAGATTTTGACTCAAAAGAAATTACATTATATGCTACAGACTATTTAAAAGATACAACAATTAAAAGCATATACAGGAGAAGGAGAAGCTTCTTATGGAGAAGTATTTATGGCAACAAGAGTAAAAGCTAAAAAAGAAGTTGCAGAAGGTACAGAATATAAATTAAGAAATATTGCAGAAATTGGTGATGACAATGGAGATGACGAAGATTCAGTACCTGGTGATGGAAGCGAATGGAAAGACCAAGATGATGTAGATATAGAAGATTTAAAATTAGTAGAATTTGATTTAGCTTTAAGAAAATGGGTAACACAAGCTATTGTTATAGAAAATGGAAAACAAACAGTTACAGAAACTGGACACCAACCATATGATGTATCCTGAGCAAGTAGTAAAAGTTGAATTACATAGAAAAAAATTAAATCAAGTAACAGTTAAATTTAAATATTCAATTTAGAGTTATAAACGAAGGCGATATAGCTGGATATGCTAAAGAAGTAAAAAGATTATGTTCCTGAAGGATTAAAATTTGTTGCAGAAGATAATCCAGGATGGACAGATTTAGGAAAACAACGTAATTTCAACAAACTTATTAGAAAATACATTATTACAACCAGGAGAGTATGCAGATGTTGACGTTGTACTTACATGGATTAATAGTGAAAACAATATGGGAGTTATGACAAATACAGCAGAAATTTCAAAAGATTATAACGAATACCATGTGCCAGATAGAGATTCTACACCTGATAATAAGAAACCAGGAGAAGATGATATAGATGATGCACCAGTTATGTTATCAATTAGTACAGGTCAAATGAGAATTTACTTTACATTAGGATTTATTGTATTAGTTACAGTAGCAGGTGGAGTTGTACTAATTAGAAAATATGTATTATAGTATTTATGATATAAGAAAGAGTTTGACTTTTAATTAAGTTGAACTCTTTTTTAGTAGATAAATAAAAATATAAAAGTCCCAAAATGTTATTTAAGTTTCAGCTTTTTGGTAAGAGGGGATATATCCATAATTTAATTAATAAATATTATTCATTACGTTCAAAAAAGAAAATTTAATATAAAAAAAATGTGCCGCTTTCACTCAGGCTAAAATGTTTATATGTATATGGTTTTATAATTTTTTGAATATGATTGGAACAATATTAGAATTTCTTAAATAAATTAATGGAAAATGTTCGCGTCGAGCTTTAGCTCGGACTAAGTGAAAGGGTGCCATTAATTTATTTTAGAAATTTTTATGTTGCGCATTGAAATCAAAAAAAATCATAAAAAACATATACATATAAACATTTTCCCGTGAACATCCCTCATTTTTTTTATATAATATTTTCTATTTTTCTCTTCAATCAAGCTATTTATTATTTAAATTATGGATATATCCCCTCTTGCCAAAAAAAAAAATCTAAACTTAAAAATGATAAGTTTGCAAAAAGTACGAAAATATTGTAAAATATAAGCATTAACATGAAAGGAATGAAAAATGGATAATAGATTAAAAGAAATAACAGAACAAGTAGAAAAAGATATAAGACCAATATTTGAAAAAATTCAAATAAATTGTGAAAAAAAAATAGTAAAAAAGTATTAGAAGCTTTTTGGAGATGCGATCTACAAGAAGCACATTTAAATTCATCAACAGGTTATGGAATAGATGAGCCTGGAAGAAACAAAATAGAAGAAATATATAGCAATATATTTAAAGCAGAAGATGCTTTAGTTAGAACACAATTAATTTCAGGTACACATGCATTATCTGTGACTTTGTCGGCTTTGTTAAGACCAGGAGATACTATGCTTAGTATAACAGGAGAGCCTTATGATACTTTGCAAACAGTAATTGGAATCTCAGGGAATAGCAAAAGTTCTTTAAAAGAATTTGGTATAAAATATGAACAAATAGAATTAATAGAAAATGATTTTAATATTAAAGAAATTATAAATAGATTAACTAAAGACGATGTAAAGTTAATAGAAATACAGAGATCTAGAGGATATTCAACAAGAAAGAGTCTAACTATTGAAAAAAATAGAAAAAGTAATTAAAGCTATTAGAGAAGTTAATAAAGATGTTATTATAATGGTAGATAATTGCTATGGAGAATTTGTACAAGATAGAGAAACAATTGAAGTAGGAGCAGATATTGCAGTAGGTTCTTTAATGAAAAATTTAGGAGCTGGAATTGCTACTTCTGGTGCATATATTGTAGGGAAAAGAGAATTAATTGAATTATGTGCAGAAAGATTAACATCTCCTGGCATTGGAAAAGAGATAGGGCCATCATTAAATCAAAACACTTTATTATTAAAAGGTCTATTTTTTGCTCCATCTGTTGTAGCAAGTAGTATAAAAACAGCAGTATTTGCTAGTAGAATTTTAGAAGAGTTAGGATATCAAGTAGAACCAAAATTTGATGAAGAAAAGAGCAGATATTGTTCAAAACAATTGCATTAGGAACAGAAGAAAAAATTAGTGAAATTTTGCCAAGGAATTCAAATGGGATCACCAATTGATTCTAAAGTGATCCCATATCCAGGAGATATGGGAGGATATGAAGACAAAGTAATTATGGCAGCTGGAACTTTTACACAAGGATCAACGATAGAACTTAGTTGTGACGGTCCAATTAGACCACCATATATTGCGTATATGCAAGGAGGACTTACTTATGAATATGGAAAAATGGGAATATTAAAAGCTATAGAATACATGGAAAAATAAAATATTATTAATTTAAAATAGAAATTATATTTAAATTAAAGAAGGGAACTATATGAAAGTAATTGTAATAGGAGGAGGTCCTGCTGGAATGATGGCAGCGATATCTTCGGCACAAGATGGAAATGAAGTTATTCTTTTTTAGAAAAAATGCAATCATTAGGAAGAAAATTATTAATTACAGGAAAAGGAAGATGTAACATTACATCTTCTTTAGACATGGGATGAATTTATAAAAAATACTCCAGGAAATGGTATGTTTTTATATAGTTGTTATAAACAATTTACAAATCAAGATATAATTAATTTTTTGAAAGAAGAAGGATTAGAAGTAAAAGAAGAACGTGGAAATAGAATTTTTCCAGTTACAGATAAATCACTAGATGTTTTAAAATGTTTTCAAAAAAAAAAAAAAAGAATTAGGGATAAAAGTAAAAATGTAATACACAAGTAGAAGAAATTTTGGTAGAAAATAGCCAAATAATAGGTGTAATTGCAGAAGGTACAAAAATAAAAGCAGATAAAATTATACTTGCAACAGGAGGAAAAAGCTATCCTTTAACAGGTTCAACAGGAGATGGATATGAATTAGTGAAAAAAAATTAGGTCACACAATAACAAAAATACAGCCATCACTTGTACCATTAGAAAGTTATAATAGAGATATGTGTAAAGAACTACAAGGATTAAGCTTGAGAAATATAAAAAATACAATTAGAAGATATAGAAGCTAAAAAAAAAAAATATCTATGAAGATTTTGGAGAAATGATGTTTACATTTTGGAGTATCAGGTCCAACAATATTGAGTAGTTCAGCACATTTAGTAAGATATAAAAAAATAGAAGAAAAATTAAAAAAACAGAAAAAATTATATTAAAAATTGATTTGAAACCAGCTTTAACAGAAGAAAAAAATTAGATGAAAGAGTATTAAGAGACTTTAGAAAAGAAAACAATAAACAATTTAAAAATAGTCTAAATAAATTATTACCACAAAAAACTTATTCAACCAATAATAAATAAAAAGTAGTATAAATCCTAATAAAAAAAGTAAATGAAATTACAAAAGAAGAAAAAGAAGAAGATTGGTAAAATTATTAAAAGAGTTCATAATTGAAATAAAAAGGATTTAGACCTATTGAAGAGGCAATAATAACAAGTGGAGGAATTAATATAAAAAAAGAAATAAATCCTAAAACAATGGAATCAAAAAAAAAAAAAAAGGACTATATTTTGCAGGAGAAATTATTGATGTAGATGCATATACAGGAGGATTTAATTTGCAAATAGCATATTCAACAGGATATGTTGCAGGTATGACACATGAGGGACAGGTCTAGTTTGTCCTATTCATTTTGTCGAAATTTTAAGGAGATACAAAAAATTAAATGAGAGAAATTTATAACAATTGCAGAAAGTGTTCAATCAGAAATTACTGAGAAAAAAATCTAAGTTTATAGCTAATTTATTTTATGTAGAAAATAGTGAGGAAGCGGAGAAGATTATAAAAAGAAATAAAAAAGAAAATATTTTGATGCTAGACATAATTGTATAGCGTATAGAGTTATAGAAGATGGAAATATAATTGAGAAATCTAGTGATGATGGAGAACCATCAGGGACAGCAGGAGCACCTATGTTAAATATTTTACAAAAAAGAATAATTTAGCAAATGTATTAATTATAGTAACTAGATATTTTGGAGGTATTTTGCTTGGAACAGGAGGAGGATTAGTAAGAGCTTATTCAGCTAGTTTATTGCAAGCAATAGATAAATGTTCGATTATTAAGAAATGTTTTGGAGAAGAGTTAGAGATAGAATTAGAATATAGTGAATTAGAAAATTTTAAATATTATTGTAGAAATAACAAAATAAGTATTGTGGATTTTCAGTACAAAGAGAGAGTATTATTTGTAAAATAGAACTAGAAGAAGAAGTAAAACAAAAATTAATAGAAGATTTTTTAAGTCAAAAAAAGGTGAATCTAAAAAATATAAAAAGAATTATCTAAAAAATACATAACGAAAAAGTATATAAAAATTGTGCTTTTATAAACAAAATGGAAAAAATTACCATAAACTCTTGAAAATGATAAAATAAAGGACTATAATCAAAACTGTAAAAATTTACAGAAGATTATAGGAGGTAAAAAAATGAAAGAAAAAAAGTTTCTGTTTTAATAGCAGATGATAATCAAGAGTTTAGTCATACATTATCAACTTACATAAATGCCCAAGATGATATGCAAGTAGTAGGAATGGCAAGAGATGGAGAAGAGGCAATAGAAATAATGCAAGATATTACTCCAGATGTAGTTTTATTAGATGTAATAATGCCACATTTAGATGGATTGGGGGTTTTAGAAAAATAAGTACAATGCAAATTAATAAAAACCAATTTGTATTATGTTATCAGCTGTAGGACAAGATAAAATAACTCAAAAAGCAATAGCATTAGGTGCTGAATATTATGTGGTAAAACCTTTTGATATAGAATTGTTGATGAAAAGAATAAGAGAAATAAAATTTTTTAAACCAAGTCAGAATACAAATAATTTTATAGCAAAGGAAACAACTAAACAGCAATATATTGATATCTCAAGGGAAGAAAGTAAAAAAAAGAGGAGAACCTAGAAGCTTTAGTTACAAATATTATTCACGAAGTAGGTGTTCCAGCTCATATTAAAGGGTATCAATATTTAAGAGAAGCAATTATGATGGTAGTTATAATGATATTGATGTTATTAATCAAATAACAAAAAGTTTGTATCCTAAAATAGCATATAAATTTAATACAACACCAAGTCGTGTTGAACGTGCAATTCGTCATGCTATAGAAGTAGCATGGGGAAGAGGACAACAAGAAGCTGTTGAAAGTATTTTTGGATATACTATTTCAGCTGCTAAAGGAAAACCAAACGAATTCAGAATTTATAGCAATGATTGCAGATAAATTACGCTTAGAATTAAAAAGTGCGTAAAAATTATGTGTAATCATAGAGCACCAAATGTTACAAAAATAGTAAAATATTTTCATTATACCGATAAATTCGTGAGTTTATGGCGTTGAAACAATGTGGAAACAGGTAAAAAACTACAAACTGTTTTGGAAAAAGGCAACTAACTTTTTTTATTTATTGGATATGGTTAAAGGTAGAAATGACCTTTTTGTTTATCGGATTTTTATTAAATTAAAGATTTGGTAAATGAGAGGTTATTTTTACTATAAATGAACTTAAAAAAAAACTAATTAATGAATATTACATTTTAATGATAATATGTAAAAAACAAAATAAGAGTACAATTTTAGTCGTTAGTATAAACTTTTTTTAAAAATAGCATGTGTATTGTTTACGGTTACATATGCAAAGAGTATATAGAATAAATAGTAAAATTATGGATAATTTGTATAAGCCTAAAAAAAAATGGAAAAGCTAATATAAATACATATTTTTAAGGAGGTACAAATGAATCAAGGAGGATTAAAAAATATGGTAGTTTTAAAAAACTTACCATCTAATATTGTAGAAGAAGCAATTATTGTATTAAAAACAAACAAGAAAATAAAGCAAGTAGAAAAAATAGAAAAAGAAAAGATAACAGAAAACAAAGATACAAAAAACTAGAGAAGATGATTATATATTAAAAGAAGCTGAAATGCTAGTCAATACTTATATTTCTAAATTAGAAGATAAGAAGAAAACAAGAGAAATAACTAATAAAAAAAAGAAAAACAAAAATATAATAGAATAAAAAATTATGCATACATCAGTAGTTTTGTTATTTTAATAGAAAGTATAATATTGTTTATAAGATAGTGAATAAAACGCCTTTTTCTAACATATAGTTTACAAAGAAACTAAGGAAGAGGTGCTTTTTTATGGAAAGAACAATGTCTGTCGAAGAAAAAATAAGACGAGCTGAGCAAATATATGAAAGAAGAAAACAGGGGAGTGATAAGCAAATTGCAACTGTAAGTGTTAATAATGAAAAAAAAAAAGACATAAGATTATTAAAAAAAATGATTGTACAAATATTAATATGTATTTCAATATATTTAGTAATATATTTTATAAACAATAGTGAATATGTTTTTTCAAAAGATTTTATAAATAAAATAAATGAGATATTATCATATGATGTCAATTTTATGGACTTATATAATACGATAAAAGATCAATATAATAAAATAATTGTTAACAATAATGAACAAGAACAACCGGAGCAAACAAAAAGAACAGGAGGAAAAATACAACGCAAGATGGAATAGGCGGAGCTGTAGAAGATTTGCAAAAATACTTCAGATGTAAAAGAAGAAAAACTACTAAAGAATTATCTCAGTCAGAACAAGATATTATAAATGTAAAGAATACAACAACTTTTATAAAACCTATTGAAGGGATTATAAGTTCTAAATATGGACAAAGAGATACAGCAACAGGAAGGGTTCCAAAAACCATACAGGAACAGATATTGCTGCTAATTTAGGAACAAAAATAAAATCTGCTACAGATGGAGAAGTTGTTTTAGCTTCTGAGGAAGGAGATTATGGAAAACATTTAAAGATTCAAATAGGTGAAGTTAGTATTATTTATGCACATTGTAATATTTTATACGTAAAACAAGGAGATAAAGTAACACAAGGACAGGAAATCGCAGAAGTAGGAAGTACAGGAAATTCAACAGGACCACATTTACATTTTGAAATAAGAATTTCAGAAAGAACAGTTGATCCACAAAGTATATTAGAATTGTAAAGGAGAAAAAAATGCGATTTAGAATTGATTTAAAAATATTCCTGTTTTTAATATTATTTTATTTCACAAAACAAATTGAAACATATGTTATAATTATTGTATTTGCAATCATTCATGAATTAGGACATTTGATGGCTGGATTGATTATGGGAATGAAACCAGAAAAAATAGAACTGATGCCATATGGGATAAGTATTTCATTTAAATTAAAGCCAAAAGATTACAATAAGAAAATATTAAAAAGCAAATTTATTAGAAATTAAGAAAATATTAGTGGCTATAGCAGGGCCGTTTACTAACTTATTAATTATTATTTTTGCAACTCATTTAAAAATAGAATTATTTTCGAACTTAATTATAATTTATGCTAATTTATTATTAATATTATTTAATTTAGTACCTATTTATCCATTAGATGGAGGAAGAATTTTAAAGGGAATTTTACATATTTTTCTAGGAAAAAGAAAAAGCAGAAAGATATACGAATTCAATTTCATTTATTATATTAATAATATTAACGTTTATAGCAAGTATAGGGATATATTACATGGAAAATATTTCTGTATTCATAATTACTATTTTTTTTCTTTGGGGATTATATTTAAAACAAGATAAAATAGATAGAAATAAAAATAAAATTTATGATTTGATAGAAAAAACTATTGAAATTAGTGAAAATAAATAGTAAACTAATACTAAAGAAAAAAAGGAGAATGCTAATGATAAAAAAATTGTTAATAATCAAAAAGGTGTTAGTTTAGTCACTTTAGCTATAACTGTTATTGTTATATTAATTTTAACAGGAATTGTATTGTATAATGTAAAGGACAACTTAGGTGTTCAAAAGTTAAAAAAGTATGCAAGCAGATATTGAAAACTTAAGGGATAAAATAGAGTCTTATTATATTGAATATGGAAATATACCAGCTAAAATAGAATACACAAATATTACAAATATAAAAGATGATGGTGTAATTAGCAATGAAGTAGATACAGGAAAATTTTATATAATAGATTTATCAGCTATTGATAATCTTACACTAACATATGGCAAAGATTATGATAAAATAGAATCTGAACAACAAGTAGATAACTTAGAAGATATATATATAATCAATGAAGATAGTCATAATATTTTTTTATGTTAAAGGAATAACTTTGGATGGAGAAAAAATTTTATACAGATTATACAAAAGATGATATTGATAAAGTAGCAGTCAATTTGATAACTAATAATTCAGAAGAAAATTGGTCTCCTATATATGATGGTGTATCTATATATAAAGATATAAATGAAGATACAGTAATGATACCAAAAAGGATTTCAGGTAAGTAGAGAAACAGGAGAAGATAGGATAATTAAAGGATTAGTAATTAAGAATGCAACAACAGATGATAGATATGTTTGGTTTCTATCCCAAATAACATATTTAAAACAGCTAGTTCTGATACTGATTATGAAAAAAAAAATTGAAGATGATTTGAAATTGTATGTATCAGATTATACAAAAGAAGGTTATAAAGATGTTTATTATGAAGGATGTGGAATTGAAAATCAACAAGAGTATGAAACTAAAAAAATAATATGCTAGCAAGTATTTATAAAAATAATGGTTTTTGGGTTAGCCAATATATTATGAAAACAGAGGCTAATAGGACAAATTCTTCAGACTCATTAATAGAACCACCTGTAAGTAAAGATGGATTAAATGATTATAATTACGTCACAGTATCACAAGCACAAAATTTAGCAAATAACTTAAATATAGAAAATAAAACAAGTAGTTTAATGTTTGGAATACAATGGGATTTAATGTTAAAATATATAGAAAAATCAAAATCAAATGCTGAAAATGCAAGTATTTTAAATATTTATGATTTATCAGGAAATATGTATGAATGGACATTGGAACAAAATATAAATGATGGTGAGAATATTGCGGTTGCTAGAGGGGCAATGTCAGAAAGAAATTCTAAAAGCATATCAAGCAGTATTTCTACTATAGGGTTTTAGAGTTACTTTGTATTAATAAAATAGAAAAATGTTTTTTAAAAGTTGTAATTTTTTATAGCAATAAAGTTACAGCTTTTTAAATTGTATAAAAACTATTAGAACTTATGCTTTACTGTAAGGGGCAACTTTTTATACTATAGATAAAAAAGAAAAAAGTAGATATAAAATATTTTTGTAAAGATTTTGTAATATTTTAGAAACAATTTTGTTATTTTCCTGTAAAATTCATTGACTTTTTGGCGGTTTCGTTATATTATATAACTATTAAAAATGTGTTTTTAAAATCTAAGGAGGAAAATTATGGGAGAAGTAATCGTTATTACATCAGGAAAAGGTGGAGTAGGAAAAACAACAACAACAGCAAATTTAGGTTCAAGTTTAGCTTTAGAAGGAAAAAAAAAAAGTAGTATTAATTGATACAGACATAGGGGCTACGCAACTTAGACGTCGTTTATGGGATTAGAAAATAGAATTGTATATGATATTGTAGATGTTGTGGAAGAAAAATGTAAATTAAGACAAGCTCTAATAAAAGATAAAAGATTTAAAGAATTGTACCTACTACCAGCTGCTCAAACAAGAGATAAAAGCGCAGTAAATGAAGAACAAATGAGAAATTTAGTAGGAAAACTTAAAGAAGAATTTGATTATATATTAATAGATTGTCCTGCTGGAATAGAGCAAGGATTTAAAAACGCTATAGCAGGAGCTGATCGTGCAATAGTAGTAACAACCGCAGAAATATCAGCAATTAGAGATGCCGATCGAATTATAGGACTTTTAGAATCATCAGAAATTAAAAAATCCTGAATTGGTTATTAATAGAATTAGACCTAATATGGTAAGAAAAGGTGAAATGATGGATGTTGATGACATTGTGGATCTTTTATCAATTGATTTAATAGGAGTAGTTCCAGATGATGAATACATTATTACTCAAACAAATAAGGGAGAACCAGTTATTCAAAATAAAAGAGCTCCATCTGGAAAAGCATATATTGAAATTGCTAAAAAGAGTATTAGGTGAAAAAAAATAGAAGTAACAATTCCTGGCAGAGAGAAAGGTTTTTTTTTAAAAAATTAAAAAGACTATTCAAAAAACAATAAAACAATTTGGAGGTAAGTAGGAATAATGTTTGAAAACATAATGAATTTTTTTAAGAAGTTAAATAAAAAAAAAACTAAAGTTGCTTCAAATTCTAAAGAAGCGGCTAAAGAAAGACTACATCTAGTATTAATGCAAGATAGAGCAAATGTTTCTGCAGACTTCTTGGAACTTATGAAACAAGAAATCATAGAAGTAATTAAAAAATACATTGATGTGGATGAAAGTGCAATTGATGTAAGACTTACAAATAAGGAAAATGGAGATGGGACAAATGGTGCACCAGCATTATATGCCAATATTCCAATTTTAAATATAAAAAATGAAGCTAGAAAAGTAGATGCAAAAAACTGTAACAGCAGAAGAAAAGAAAAGTGATAAAAAAACAGTTGAAAAAGAGAACAAAAAAGATAAGAAAGACAATAATATAGAAAACAAGCAAGAGGAAGAAAAAATAGAAGAAGATAAATCAAAAAAGAATAATTCTGAAACAGAAGAAGCTACAGATTTAAATGTAGATGTAAAAACAGAGAAAACGGAAGAGAAAATTAAATCAGAAGATTAATTTGGAAAAAAGAGTGGTTTAATGAGAAAGAGAGAATTAAAAAACGTAGAATGGAGTTTGTTAATTGTTGCAATAATCTTATGTACAATAGGGTTAGTTGCATTATTTTCTGCAACTCAGTCAACAGATTATGATGAATTTAATAAACAATGTATATGGCTTATAGTAAGTCTTGTTATTATGGGAGAACAATAATGCTGATTGATTATGAAACATTAATAAAAATATCTCCAATATTATATGGTATATTTATTATATTACTAATTGCAGTATTATTTACTTCCACCAGTAAATGGAGCAACTAGCTGGTTTGATATAGGATTTTTTTCTTTTCAACCAGGAGAATTTGCTAAGGTATTTGTTATATTATTTTTAGCTTTAGCAATTTCTAAAATACAAGAAAGAAATAAAAGTGATATTAATAAACCAACTAGATTATTAATATTATTAGCAATATTAGGAGTACCTGTATTACTAATTATTAAACAACCAGACTATGGAACTGCTGCAGCATTTATAATAGCAACTGCATTAATGTTAATAACAGCTGGTATTGATAAGAAATATATTATAATAACTGCTGCAATAGTAGCAATATCAATTCAATATTATATAATTTTGTTTTTACCAGAACATGCAAAAAAAAGAATTGATATATTTTTAAATCCTGAATCAGACCCAAGGGGTTCTGGATATAATATTATTCAGTCAAAACTTGCTATTGGTGCTGGAGGACTTACTGGTATGGGGCTATTAAAAGGAAATCAAACGCAATTAGGTTTTTTTTTTATATCCTAAAACAACAGACTTTATTTTTGCAGTAATTGGAGAAGAAATGGGATTCATAGTAGCTGGATCTGTTATTATATTATATGTATTTTTAATTACGAAATGTTTGTATGTAGCTAAAACTGCTAAAGATGAAACAGGAGCATTAATTGCATCAGGAATAACAGGTGTTTTCTTGTTTCATATGTTGGAAAACATAGGAATGGTAATGGGGCTTTTACCAATTACAGGTGTTCCACTTCCATTTATTAGTTATGGAGGAAGTTCTTTAATAACTAATTTTATATGTATTGGTTTACTATTAAACATTAGTAGTAAGAGACAAAAAAACAATATTTGTTAAATAATTAAAAAAAGGCTATATTTGATATATATAGCAGGAGAATAAAAAATGTATTTAAAAAAATAAAAATAGGAAACGTAGAATTAGATAATAATTTAATATTAGCTCCTATGGCAGGTGTAACAAACCTGCCTTTTTAGAATTATATGCGAAAAAATTTGAACCTGGTATGGTATGTACAGAAATGGTGAGTTCAAAAGCTATATTTTATAATGACCAAAAACAAGAAGATTACTTAATACAGAAGGAGAGAAGAGACCTATTAGTTTTCAGATATTTGGAAGTGATGAGGAGACAATGGGCTATACTGCAAAATATATGAGTAAAATAGCAGATATTATAGATATTAATATGGGATGTCCTGCTCCAAAAGTTGTAAAAAATGGAGATGGAAGTAAGCTATTGCTAGATTTAGAAAAGGCAAAAAAGAATTATGAAAGTTGTTGTTGAAAATTCAAATTGTGCCAGTTACAGTAAAGATTAGAAAAGGTTGGGATAAAGAGAATATTGTTGCTGTACAAGTTGCAAAAATAGCTGAAGAAGTAGGAATTTCGGCTATAACAATACATGGAAGAACAAGAAGTGAATTTTTTACAGGAAAAAGCAGATTGGGATATTATAAAAAAAGAAGTAAAAGATAGTGTAAAAATACCCAGTTATCGGAAATGGAGATATAGTAGATGAAGAAACAGCATATCAAATGTTTGAAAAAACAGGAGTAGATGGTATAATGATTGGAAGAGGTAGCTTTGGAAATCCATGGATATTTAGAAATATAAAACATTTTCTAATTACAGGAGAAAAAATTGCCTAGCCCTACAAATAGTGAAAGACTTAATATAATAAAGGAACACATTGATTTGGCTGTAGAAGAAAAAAGGAGAAATAGCTATTAAAGAACTTAGAAAACATATAGCATGGTATACAAAAATTTAAAAAATTCTAGTGAATTTAGAAATAGTATTAATATGATAGAAACAAAGGAACAATTAATAAAAACATTGAATGAATATTTTGAAACTTTATAGAATAATAATGTAGTGGATTGTAAAAAAATTCACTACTTTTATATTGTAGAGGAGGTATAAAATAAAGTTTAGAACTTTCTATAATATAAAGGATATATGCGGAGATTTTAGGAGGGGATTTTGAAAAATAAAAAAAAATTATAATAATTTTAATTTTAGTGATTGTTATTATTTTAATAGCATCATTTGCTTTTTTAGAGGCAAGATGTCTAAAAAATTTAAAAATTGGAAATAATACTACTAGTCAAGAAATTGTAAACTATATTTTAAGTATTAATTCTTATGAAACTAAAGTAGAAGTAGAAGTAAAGAGCAATAAGAATAGTAATAAATATATTATAAAACAAAAATACAATGGAATTGAAGACAATAGCCAAGAAGTAATAGAACCTAATAATATAGCAGGAGTAAAAATTATAAAAGAAGGAAAAAAAAAATTTACGATTAGAAAATTCAATTTAAATTTAACTTCTATGTTTGAAAATTATCAATATATTTCAGATAATAGTTTGGATTTATGTAGTTTTATTGAAGATTATAAAAAAGGCGAAAAATCAGAATGGAAAGAAAAAGACGGAAAAATTATTATGGAAACCAATAGAGAAAGTAAACAAAAAATATTGTTTGTACATAGATGCTAAAAGTGGTAATCCAGAAAAAATGGAAATAAAAGATAATAACAAAAATATGGCTGTTTACATATTATATAAGGAGGTAAGTGTAAATAGCTAAAAAACTATTTCTTTACTTCAAGAGATATTTAAAATAATACGAAACATACTTGACAATCCGATAATATTAGGAGTGAAGAATATGCAAATAAAAAAGAGGCGATATGTTTTATGCAGATTTAAGTCCAGTAGTAGGTTCAGAACAAGGAGGAGTTAGACCAGTATTAATTATTCAAAATGACTTGGGAAATAAATATAGTCCTACAGTTATTGCAGCAGCAATAACATCTCAAACAGGTAAAACAAAGTTGCCAACTCATATAGAGATAGATTCTTCTTCATGTGGTTTAAAAAAAGTAATTCTATTGTTTTAGCTGAACAAATAAGAACTATTGATAAAAGTAGATTAAAAAGAGAGAATAGGGCACATTGATGATGAAAAGATAATTGATAAAAGTGAATAATGCTTTGGGAGTAAGTTTCGGACTAGAAGAATAATTTGTATAAAATAAAAAATAAAAGAGGTTTGTTGATATACTAAAAATGTAGTATTAACTAACCTCTTATTTATATTAAAGAAAGTTCTTAAACTTTTAATTTTTTTTTATAATTTTAATTTCATTATATAAATTATCAATAATAGCTTTTCTGGTTTCATAAGCCTTTTTATATTCTTCGAATATTAATGAAAGATTTTCAAGAGTTTCATTTTCTTTTTAGTAATAAATTAATTCCTTCTAAATAATAGTTTTTATCTTTTTCTTTTTTTGATTTATTCATGCGATTTTCATATTTCTTGATTTCATTTAATCTTTTTTATTTCTTCGTTAAGGTTTTCAACATAACTTTGAGTAAGGTAAATTTCATATTCTATGTCCTCAATAACAACTTTTAACAATTTACGAACAATAAGTGGATTATTTTTTCCATTATTTGCGTTTTCAATAAGAATTTTTAAGGTATCAGAAATACCGATGTGTGATTTGTATTGCCTTTTACTAACAATAGCGTCATATTCATCTGCTACACGAATAATTTGCCCTTCATAAGGAATATCTTTTTTTGTTAATCCTTGAGGGTATCCGGAACCATTTAAAGCTTCGTGATGATATAGAGGTCCTGCTGAATAGGGTCTTAATTTTAAATCTTTCATACACATATTATATCCTAATGTGGTATGAGTTTTCATTATTTCGTATTCTTCGTCTGTTAATTTGGCTGGCTTTTTGTAATATTTCTGGTGGAATAAATAATTTGCCAATATCATGTAGATAAGCACATATGGTACAGTATTCTATAAATCCCTTTTGACAATGTAAATGTTCGCATAGTCTACAAGTTAGGTTAGCTACGTTTTCGCAGTGTTTTCTAGTAAAGGCATCTAATCTATCTAGCATATTTAATTGATATCTCATAGTTTCGTTTAAGTTGTAAGATTTTAAACTGGTTTTTATCATAAAAGTCAAAATTGCCACTATTCATATTAAAAATCTCCTTTTTAAATATTAAATAAATAATAACATTAAAGTTATAAAAATTCAAGCTTTCCTCATATTGCATATTTAAAAATATTGAAACTTAAATCAAAACATTGATATTTAAGTGAATTTGTGATATTATATAAAAAAAGCGAAAAAAGAAAAAAATAAATAATAAAACTAAAGGAGATAAATATGTATAGAACAAAAAACATGTGGAGAATTGAATATTCATAATGTAGAAGAAGTTGTGGAATTAAGTGGCTGGATTCAAAAAATAAGAAACTTAGGTGGAATGATATTTATAGACTTAAGAGACGAGTTTGGAATAACACAAATTGTTATAAATGATGAAAAAATGCAACAAGAAGCAAAAAGAATGGAACACAGAAAGTTGTATCCACATAAAAGGAAAAGTTGTGGAAAGAAGTAGTAAAAACAACAAAATTCCAACAGGAGAAATCGAAGTAGTACAGCAAGTCAAGTAGAAATTTTAGGAAAATGTAAAAATGTATTACCTTTTGAAATAAATAATAATCAGGAAGTAAAAGAAGACTTAAGACTAGAATACCGTTTCCTAGATTTAAGAAATGATAAATTACATAACAATATTTTACTTCGTTCAAAAATACTAAAGACTTTGAGAGAAAAAAATGGACGAATTAGATTTTTACAGAAATTCAAACACCAATTTTAGCCAATTCTTCTCCAGAAGGAGCAAGAGATTATTTAGTACCAAGTAGACTAAATCCAGGAGAATTTTTATGCACTTCCTCAGGCACCACAACAATTTAAACAATTGTTAATGGTATCAGGGTTTAATAAATATTATCAAATAGCACCATGTTTTAGAGATGAAGATCCAAGAGCAGATAGAGCACCTGGTGAATTTTATCAATTAGACTTTGAAATGAGTTTTGCTACACAAGAAGATGTGTTTAAAGTAATGGAAGAAGTAGTACCTTATACATTTTTTCAAAAAATTTACGAATTGAAAGTAGATGAAGGACCTTTTATACGTATTCCATATAAAGAAGCTATGGAAAAGTATGGGATAGATAAACCAGATTTAAGAAATCCTTTAATTATCCAAGATGTAACAGATATATTTAAAAATTCTGATTTTAATGCTTTTAAAGGAAAAACTGTTAAAGCTATTGTAGTGCCAAATGGAGCAACTCAAGGAAGAAAATTCTTTGATAAAATGGGTGAATTTGCAACTACAGAAGAAGTAGGAGCAAAAGGATTAGCTTGGACAAAAATAGAACATGACGATTCTGTAACAGGAGGAATAGCTAAATTTATAACATCAGATATAAAAGGGAAAATTAGAAAAAAACAAATAGAGCAGAAAAAAAAATTCAGCAATTTTTTTTTTATTGCTGATGAACTAGAAAAGGCACAAAAAATAGCAGGATTGGTAAGAATTGAATTAGGAAAAAGATTAGAATTAATAGAAAAAAAAGATGTGTATAAATTCTGTTTTATAGTTGATTTTCCTATGTATGAATTATCAGATGAGGGAACTATAGATTTTAGCCATAATCCATTCTCAATGCCACAAGGTGGAATGGAAGCATTAATGACAAAAAATCCACTAGAAATACTAGCATATCAATATGATGTTGTATGTAATGGATATGAAGTAGCTTCAGGAGCTGTTAGAAACCACAGCCCAGAGCTAATGGTAAAAGCATTTGAAATTGCAGGATATAGCGAAGAAGAAGTAAAAACAAGATTTGGTGCATTATATAATGCATTCCAATACGGAACACCACCACATGCTGGTGCTGCTCCTGGATTTGATAGAATGGTAATGTTAATTGCTGATTCACAAAATATTAGAGAAGTTATAGCGTTCCCTAAAAATTAAAAAAGCAAGAGATTTACTTATGAGAGCGCCATCAATAGTTTCAGAACAACAATTGAAAGATGTACATATTGAATTAAGAAAAAATAAATAATAGAAGGTGAATTTATATGGAGTATAGATATAAACCAAGTGATATGGTATGTTCGCAAGAAATGATAATTGAACTTGATGGAGATATTATAAAAAAGTTACTATTATTGGCGGATGTGCTGGAAATACATTAGGATTGTCAAATTTAATACAAGGCATGAATATTGATGAAGCAATTAAAAGATTAAAAAGGAGTGCCTTGTGGTATGAGAGGAACTTCTTGCCCAGATCAATTAGCAATTGCATTACAAGAAGCTAAAAATTCTAAAAAAACTTGTATTAAAGATGTAAGTATGATATAAATATACTATAAAAATAAAGCTAAATTAGAAAGGCGGAATTTTTGTGGAAGAAGAAATTGTAAAAGATGCAAAAACAATATTAATTGTTGATGATGAACAACCAATTGTAGATATATTGGTTTATAATTTAAAAAAGAGGGATATAATACAATAGAAGCAAGTGATGGGATAACAGCGATTAATGTTGCATTAGAACAAAAACCTGATTTAATTTTTATTGGATATTATGCTTCCAAAATTAGATGGTTTGTCAGTATGTAAAGAATTAAAAATTCTTTAAATGTTCCAATTCTTATGCTAACTGCTAAAGATGGAGAAATAGATAAAATATTAGGATTAGAATTAGGGGCAGATGATTATATTACTAAACCATTTAGTGTAAGGGAATTAGTTGCAAGAGTAAAAGCAAATTTAAGAAAAGTAGAAGCTGTTTCTAATAATGTAGTAGTAGAGCAAATAGCAGAAGATAAAAAGAAGGAAAATAAAATTATAGTTGGGAAATTAGAGTTGGATTTAGATAAATTTGAAACAAAAGTACGTGGAGAAATTATAGATTTAACATTAAGAGAATTTGAAGTTTTAAAATTCTTAGCTTCTCAACCAGAACAAGTAGTAACAAGAGAAACTTTGTTAGAAAGAGTTTGGGGCTATGAGTATTATGGAGACATTAGAACAGTTGATGTTACTGTTAGAAGAATTAGAGAAAAAAATTGAGAAAAAAGACACATCAGCGCCTAAAATATTAATTACTAAAAGGGGAGTTGGCTATTATATAGCTAAAAGATAAATTATTATAAATAAGGACGTGATATATAAAAAAAAAAGATAAAGTATATAACATAATAAAATAATATGTTATATACTTTATTATGTTATAATAAAATTTTATTGTAGAATATGTAAAAAGTATTAGGAAGGAAAATAAAAAAAATGAAGCGAACAGAAACAAGAAAAAATAATGGTAGGTAATGTACAAATAGGTGGACAAAATAAAGTGGTTATACAATCAATGTGTAATACAAAACAAAAAATAGAAGATACAGTAAATCAAATTTTGGAATTGGAAAAGGCTGGATGTGAAATAATAAGAGTTGCATGCTTAGATATAGAAGATGCTAAAGCGATAAAGAAAATAAAAGAAAAAAATACATATTCAATTGTTGCAGATATACATTATGATTATAGAATTGCATTAGAAGCAATTAATTCTGGAGTAGATAAAGTTAGAATTAATCCGGGAAATATAGGAACAGAAGAAAGAGTAAAAGCTGTTGTAGATAAATGTAAAGAAAAGAATATTCCTATAAGAATAGGGGGTAAATGCAGGTTCATTAGAAAAAGATTTGTTAGAAAAGTATGGAAAACCAACAGCTAAAGCAATGGTAGAAAGTGCAAAAAAGACATATTGATATATTAGAAAAATTAAATTTTTATGATTATGCATTATCACTAAAAGCTTCAAATTTAGATTTATGTATAGAAGCCTATGAAGAAGCTGCAAAAACAATTTAAGTGTCCACTTCATTTAGGGATAACAGAGAGTGGAACTGAATTTAGTGGAACCATAAAATCAAGTATAGGCCTAGGATACATGTTAAGAAAAGGAATAGGAGATACAATTAGAGTTTCATTATCAGATGATCCGATTAAAGAAATAAAAGTTGCTAAAGAGATTTTAAAGGATTGCAATTTATATTCTAAAGTGCCAACTTTAGTAGCATGTCCAACTTGTGGAAGAACCCAAATAGATTTAATACCAATTGCGAAAAAGGTAGAGGAATTTTGCAAACAATAGAATCAGATATTACAGTTGCTGTAATGGGATGTAGTGTAAATGGCCCAGGGGAAGCAAGAAAAGCAGATATTGGAATTGCAGGAGGAGTAAAAGAGGGATTGTTATTTAAAAAGGGAGAAATAATAAAAAAAGTTAAACAAGAAGAAATAGTAGAAGAATTAGAAAAAGAAATTTTAAAAATGATAAAATACGAGGAGGAATAATAATGCCATCTTGGGGAGTACATTTGGGAATAGCAAATAAAGTATTAAAAAAATATAGATAATATTGATAAAAATTTGTTTATGTTTGGAAATGTGACACCAGATATTAATAATGGATATGTAATAAAAAATGTAAGTAAAATAATAGCACATAAGATAACACATTATGATGGAGAAAAAAGATTTTAAAGGATATAGAAGATTTTATATAAAATATGGCAAAATATATTCAAGACCCTGTAATATTAGGAAGTTTAACACATTTAATGACAGATTATTATTATAATAATATAACATATACTAAAAAGGCTATATGGGATGAACAAAGGGAAAACATAATAGGAGTAAAACTAAATAATGGAAAACAAATAAAATGTAACAAAGAAGAGCTAAGAAAATTGAAAAAGAAATGATTTTAGAATATATGCAGATTATGTTTATAAAAATAGTAAATTTGAAGATCTTAAATTTGATGAAAAAAATATTATCTGTAAATCAGATAGTAGATGAATTTGCTATTACAAAAAAAAAGAGTCTGAAGAAACAATACAATATATAAATAAATATATAAATGGAGAAAAATTTATTATTGATATGTGTGAAAAACACGAATACTTAATGTATACAAAACAAGAAATGGAAAATATGGAAAAAGAATGTGTACAATTTATTACTGAATTTTTAAAGAGGATAAAAAATATAATAATAGGGAAAACAGCAGGATTTTGTTATGGAGTAAAAAGGGCAGTTGATGGAGTAAATAAAGATATCAAAGAAAATAAAGAAGATAATATATATTGTTTAGGAGAGATAGTACATAATAGACAAGTAATAAATTCTTTAAAAAGAAAAGGGCTTGATTTTTATAGATGATATTGAAGATGCTAAAGGAAAAAACTGTAATAAGAGCACATGGGATAAGAAAGGAAATATATGATTTAGCTAATAAAAAGGGTATAGAATTAAAAGACTATACATGTCCTAATGTTCTAAAAATTCATAAAATTGCAGAAGAATATGCTGGAAAAGGATTTTTTATATTTTTTGTGTGGAAGCAAAAGAACATCCGGAAAATATTGGAACAATAAGCTATTGCGGTAAAAATGTGTATGTTATAGAAAAGGAAGATGATGTAGAAGAGGCCTTAGAAATATTAAAAAATTCAAATATTAATAAATTATTAATTATTTCACAAACTACATATAGTTTAGAAAAAATTTAATGAAATAGAAAAAAGAGTAAAAAGTAAGTTGCCAAAAAATATAGAATTGATATTAAAAAATACAATTTGTAAAGCAACTGAATTAAGACAAAATGAAACTGAAAAAATTTCAAAAATGGTGGATCATATGATTATTATTGAGGAGTTAATAGTTCAAATACTAAAAAATATATATGAAATAGCAAAAAGTAAATTGTAAAAGTGTATATGTGTTGAAACAGCTGTACAGCTAGATATAGCAGAAATAGAAAAAAAAGTAATAAAGTTGGTATTATGGCAGGAGCTTCTACGCCAGAAGAAAGTATACAAAAAAATTTTAGAAAAAGTAGAAAAAATAATTGAAATATAAAAAATGGAATAAGATTTTTCTTATTCCATTTTTTTATTTTAATTATTTAATGAGCATCTGTCAAATTTTGCTTTAAAGTAACCTTAATAACTGTTCCTTCTGGGACTTGTTCATCTTTGGCAGCATCTTGTGAAATAACAGTACACCACTACCTTCTATACTAATATTTAGATTTTTCTCTTTTTAATGTGTTAGAAGCCTGTGATGCATTCATTCCCTTTAAATCTGGAACTGTAACAGAAGTAGCAACGTCATTTCCTTCTCCATAAAGTACAACAACAGAATTTTTAGATAAAGATACTCCTGGTTTTGGCGTTTGATCTACTACAAGTGTATTGTTAGCATCACCGTTTACATATGTTTTGGTTGAAAAACCAGAGTTCTTTTTAAGATTTTCTCAGCTTCAGATACAGTTTTATTTCTTACATCAGGAACTACAATTAGGTTATCTGATGAAGAACTATCAGAAGAATTTTCATTAGAAGGTATGCCTAAATAAGGTAATATTTCTGATAACATTTGTGATACAACAGGTCCAGCTAATTGACCACCTTGGTGATTGCTTTTTGGAGGGTCATATAAAGTTAATAGTAAAACAACTTGAGTATCTTCAACTGGAGAAATAGCTACATAAGAAGCAAACATAACCTTCTTCAGTTTTATTATAAACAGGTTCTGATGTACCGGTTTTTCCACCAATAGAGTATCCAGAAACAGCAGCATGTTTTCCTGTTCCGATAGTTACAACAGATTCCATCATAGATTTTACTTCTTGAGCAGTTTCTTTTTGAAATAACTTGTCTAACTTGTGTAACTGGAATTTCGCTAACTGATCCAGAATCAGTATTAGTAACTTGTTTTACTATTCTTGGTTTCATTAAAACACCATCGTTAGCAACACAAGCAATGGCTGTTGCCATTTGAAGAGGTGTGACATTTAATCTTTGACCAAAAAGACATTGTTGCTAATTCAACAGGTCCAACTTTGTCCAACTTTTGGAAAATACTACTTTGTTCACCATATAATCCAGAATTTGTTGAATCAAATAATCCGAAAGCTTCATAATATTTATATAAAGTTGGAGCACCAATTCTTTTTTCCAAGTTGCATAAATGCAGGGTTACATGAATTACATAACGCCTTGCCTTAAGCTTTGAACACCATGAGGATTTGCTCTCCAACATGAAATTTTTAAAGGTTGAGATGCGGAAGAATCTTCAAATTCTTCATATCCTTTACAATAAAAATCATTTGATTTATCAGTAGTTGTAATATTTTCTTCTAAAGCAACAGAAGCTGTAATAACTTTAAAAACAGAACCTGGTTCATATGTTTCAGCTACTGACTTATTAGCCCACATTTTGTAAAGAGATTCACTTTTTTCTTCACTAGAAAGAGAATTATAAGTTTCGGCTAATGTAGAATTTGGAGTATATGGAGAATTTAAGTTATAATCTGGATAACAAGCCATACCTAGTATGTCTCCATTTTTAGGATTCATAACTATAACGTTTCCACCTTTTTTACAATCATTATCTTCAACAGCTTGCTTTAAGTATTTCTCAATAATAGTTTGAATATTTAAGTCAATAGTTAAGGTTAAGTCGCTACCATTTTCAGCAGAGATATAAGTTTCTTCTGCATTAGGTATTTCTTCTTGATTACTTCCTTTAGAGCTAACTATTTTTTCCAGGAGTACCTGTTAGGATAGAATCCCATTTTGATTCAACACCACTTAATCCTTGATTATCACTACCACAGAATCCGATTACATTAGAAGCAACTGTATTATAAGGATAATATCTTTTAGTATATTCATCAATATTGATTCCTACTGAAATTTTATTATCTTCCATCCATTTTTTAAAGTGTCAACTTTTTCCTGTTCAACTTTTTTTTTTGCAATTGTTTCAACTTGAGAAGAACTATTTACCTTTTCTAAAACTTCATCATAATTTAATTCGAAAATTTCAGAAAGACCTTTTTGCTATTTTTTCTTTAAATTCTTTGGTTTCGTCATTAGAGTTTTTTACTAATTTATTAGGATTAATAGTTATTGTGTCTACTTGAGCACTAATAGCTAAAAGCTTTTCCAGTAGAATCATAAATATTTCCTCTTTTTGGACTAATGATTTGATTAATTGTTTGCTGATTATAAGCGAGTTCTTTAAGATAATTGCCTTGAACAAATTGTAAAAATCCAATTCTTACAATCAATAATAAAAGTATTAATATTACTACAATTAAAGTAACTCTTAATTTCTTGTAATGCATTAAATTTTTTGGAATTAAAAGATGTTTTCATTTTTATTATATTAGAATCATTAGAAAAATCTTTGGATAAAGAATTTTTATTTTTTTTTTATAATTATTATTATTTTTTTTCCATAAACTAGCCTCTTTTTGTTTAAATTAATTTTAACTATTAGATAAAAAATATAATGTTAAAATATACAAGAATCTAATAGTGATTATATTTTTATATGAAAAAAAATATAAAAAATCAATAAAAACTTGAAAAAACAGCCTATTTATAATAAAATATAAGTGTAAAAAAAAATAAATTAACAAAGATATGGAGAGTTAAAATATGGAAACATTAATAGAAGAAACTAAGTTTATTATGAAAAAAAATACAATATTAGAGCTAATAAATCATTAGGACAAAACTTTTTTAATTAGTGAACAGGTAGTAAATGAAATAGTAGAAAGTAGTAAAATAGATAAAGAAGATTTGGTAATAGAAATTGGACCAGGCTTAGGAACGTTAACAAAATACTTATTGGAAAAAGCAGGAAAGGTAATAGGTATTGAATTAGATAAAAAAATGGTAGAAATCTTACAGGATAGATTTAAATTATATAATAATTTTTTGAATTATATCAACAAGATGTTCTAAAAATAGATTTAAAACATCTTATAAAGAAAAAAAAAAAGAAAAATACTAATATAAAGAAGGTAAAAATAGTAGCTAACTTGCCATATTATATAACTACTCAATTATTATGAAATTATTAGAAGAAAAATTAGATTTAGAAAGCATAACAGTTATGATACAAAAGGAAGTTGCTGATAGATTAATTGCTATTCCGGGAGAAAAAGAGACTGGAGCTATTACATATGCAGTATATTACTATGCGATAGCAGAAGCAATATTAGAAGTTCCGAAAGAATCTTTTATTCCAGAACCTGAAGTGACATCAAAAGTTATCAAGTTAAATATAAGAAAAAGAGCCTCCAATAGAAGTGCAAGATAAAGAGCTTATGTTTAAGATAATAAAAAGTGCTTTTTATGCAAAGAAGAAAAACATTAATAAATGCGTTAAATAATGCTAAAATATTTCAAAATAAGGAAGAAGGAAATCAAATTTTAGAATCTCTTAAATTAGATGAGAGTGTACGAGCGGAAAAATTAACATTAGAAAATTTTTGCGGATATTACTAATAGGATTTTAAAAAAGGTATTTAAAAATGTATAAAAACTATGTTATAATAAAATAGAAATATAAAGTAGGGAGAGTGCAATGAATCAAATTTTAGTTACTAAGAAATTATATATAACACCAGAACTAAAAAGAAAAAAGAAAAATCTATAAGTTTGATTTCCTTTTGTCTATTTTTTTTTTGGTATGCATTTTAATCTCTCTATGTATTTATGCAGAATATGACAGAAATAAGAGTGAAGAAACTTCACAAAGAAATCATGAGTGAATTTAATACAGATGCACAAGAAGATACTACAGTTGCAAAAATAATATTTTAATAGTTGTTTTGGATGACTCGGAACAAAATAATGGTTCAACTAACAATGAATTTGATAATACGCCACAAAAACAAACTCAAAATGGCTCAAATAAGAAAAATGTTCAAAAAACAAATGATGGATATAGATATACTACAATAGCTACAATTAATATTCCTAAAATTAATGTGCAATATCCGATATTAGATGGAGAAACAGATTCAGAAGCAGAGACAGAAGCATTGTTGAAGATATCTCCTACAAAATTTTTGGGGAGCAGATCCAAATGAAGTAGGAAATTTCTGTATTGTAGGTCATAATTATCGTAATACTAGATTTTTTAGTAAGGTCCCTAGCTTAGAAAATGGAGATATTATAGAGATAACAGATACAAGTGGAAATACACTTAGATATTCAGTTTATAATAAATATGAGGTGATTCCAGAAGATTTAAGTTGTACATCTCAATTAACAAATGGAAGAAAAGAGATTACATTGATTACATGTACTAATGATAGCAAAATGAGAGTTATTGTAAAAAGCAAGGGTAGTATAATATATAAGAATATAAAATAAATTATAAACAAATTAAAAATTCTTTCATAATATATACAAATAGTATATAAATGGGAGGATTTTTATTATGGCAAAAAAAATCTTGGTTTTTAATAATGATACAGATAGGATGGAAACGTATTATAGGGGAGAAGCAGAGCCGATGCCATATAATACAAATGGAACGTTAAGAGTAAGAGAATTTAGAGGAACAAGTAAAAGTAATATATTATGGACGACGAAAAGAACGATGCAAAGTTGGAATAGTCAAAGGTATATTTATGGAAGCCCAATACCGGTTGGATTTGCATTTAAAAGACCATATGAAGGAGGTCATGGAAATCAAAGTCAACATTATGCTGGAGTAGCTTTTGATGTTGGGCAAACATTAACTAGCACTCAAAGAACACGTTTATGGAATAGTGCAAAAAAATTCTGGGGTATGGTATTATGTTGAACCAATTTCATTAACTCCTACTTGGGTACATTTTGATAAAAGATTTCGGGAAACCAGCATGTTCTACTGGAGGATTTCCGCTTTTAAAGAAAGGAAGTTTGAGTAATTATGTATTAATAGCACAAGATGATTTAAATACATTAGGCTATAGAACAAATGGATTAGATGGGATTTTTGGAGTTGCTACTTATAATGCTGTAGTAGCATATCAGCGTTCAAGAGGATTGACTGTAGATGGAATTGTTGGGTGCAATACATGGCGCTCTTTACAAGAAGATGTTGTTGGAACTGGTGCTACAGGAACAACTATAAATTAAATGAAATAAATAAGCAATATAAAAGGTTATGCCTTTTTATATTGCTTATTTATTTCAAAAATTTTCTTTTTTGTAATTTAACATGCTCTTTTGTTATAGAATTTACAATTACTTTATTATAATTGTCTAATTTTAAATAATCTTCTAAAAAAGTTTTCATCAATTAAATCATTCATAATAGGTGAGTTACTTTTAATTAAGTCATAAAATAAGAAATCAGAAGTGATATTTAGAGCTTTACAAATATTAGTTATTGTTGTTGCACTTCCAAAAGCTATTCCTCGTTCTAGTTGGCTGATATACCTTGCCGAAAGAGAAAGCTTTTCAGCTAATTGTTCTTGTGTGTATTCTGCTTTAGTTCTTGCTAATTTTATTTTTTTTTCCTATATTTTTTCTTAGATTTTTTTCTACATCATTCATATAGCTCCTCCTTGATTTTTTATATCAAAAGTATAGCAATTAGAAAGTTAAAATAAAACGAACTATTAATAAGAGAAACGATTCAAAACTACAATTAATAGTTTTACTGTTGGGATAAAAAGTAATTTCAGATAATTATTAATAAAAATGCAATAAATAAAAAAAATAAAAAAATTTACAAAAAGCTTGCAAAATATAAAAAGTTATATTAAAATTTAATTGAAGTGGAGAGAAGTGGAACAAAGTGGTAGAAAAGTGAAAAGAGGTGAAAGGTAATTGCTAATTGGTGAATACGAGCATTCTCTAGATGCAAAAGGCAGATTGATTATGCCTGCAAAATTAAGACAAGACATGGGAGAGAAGTTCATCGTAACAAAAGGATTAGATGGATGTTTATTTGCGTTTTCACAAAATGAGTGGTTAAATTTTGAAACAAAATTAAAAAGCATTACCTTTATCTGATAGAAACGCTAGAAACTTTGTAAGATTTTTCTTATCAGGAGCAACTGAATGTGAAATAGACAAACAAGGCAGATTTTTAATTCCAAGTAATTTAAGAACAGCGGCAGGATTAGAAAAAGAAGCAGTTATAATTGAGTAGGAACAAGATTAGAAATATGGAATAAAGCAACATGGGAAAAAATGTGATGAAAATATATCAGCAGATGAAATAGCAGAAAATATGACAATGTTAGGTATATAACTTGTAAAAGGTTATATAGGTGCTAAAGAAAAATGTACAAAAAGACAATAATGCAAAAAGATACTAATAAAAAGAAAAATATTATAATTAACAAAAAGAAATTAATACAAAAAAGATAAAAATAAAACGAAAGATGATAGTACAAAAAGAAAAATTTACAAAAAGATATGATATATATGCAAAAAGATATATCTACGACAGAAAGTTAAGAACCAAAAGAAAAAAACAAAAAAAATACAGCTGGTAGTTCAATAATTACCAGCTGCAATACGTTAAAAAGTTTTATTTAGAGGTGTTAAATTGAATTTAAACATATGCCGGTCATGTTACAAGAATGTATAGAAGGATTAAAAATAAAACCGGATGGAATTTATGTAGATGGAACTCTTCGGAGGAGCAGGGCATAGCAAAGAAATTGCAAAAAGAATATCATCAAAC
>VOFJ01000426.1_pt1 | contig 54001 bp, 38 predicted proteins | sample 5384081 | NCBI WGS metagenome assembly VOFJ01 (sample SAMN12384729, study PRJNA508395) | human gut metagenome | isolation source: healthy gut I | host: Homo sapiens | reverse complement strand
GACTCCGCCCCTTTCAGCGGGATCAAATCGGGAAAATCAGTGAAAGTAACCGTTTCTTTCAACTACAAAGGCGGACGTTGGTCGATAGAGCGCAACTGGAAAGGCGCCAATATAGGTCCGGGCAACGGAAATGCCATTTACAGTTGCGGTTACACTCAAGAATCGGGCTGGCAAACCGGATCGACGGCAATTCCCAATCTGTGTATCAACAATGCCACCATCCCCGGAACCGAAGGGAACGACCGGAATCAGAACCAGAACTACGACGACATTTCCAACACAGCCTCATTCACCATTCCAGCAGCCGCAAACACGACCCGTGCGTCATGGATGGTATCCTCGACGACCACAACCGCTCCATTTTGGGGATTCAACGGCAACTACTGGCTCTACCTCGACAATATCAAAGTATCCATCGTCAACGAATAACCGCCATGAGAAAACTGCTTTATATCCTTGCATCGGCGGCTGTCGCAGCCGGAGGATGCTCCGAGAAGAAAGAGGCCCCGGCCGGAGAGGGCTGCGGAACCATCCGCATCGTCTGCGAGGCCGACGCCACGATCGACGCCGCATCGACGGTTCCGGCCCAGAGCGCGACCCGCGCTGCGGCAAAACCCGCCGGAGAGGATTTCGCCCTGCGGATCACGGGCGAAGATTTCGACCGCACGTGGGAGACGGTCGCGGCGTATAATGCCGAGGACACCTCCTACTCCTTCCCCGAAGGCCGCTACACGATCACGGTTACCTACGGCGATCCCGAAGCCGAAGGCGTGGACAAACCCTACTACGCAGGCTCGACCGAAGTCGAGGTCGCAGCGCGCCGCGCCTGCACCGCGCAGATCACAGCGAAGATCGGCAATTCGCAGGCTCTGGTACGCGCCACCGAGTCGTTCAAAAAATATTACAACAACGCGGAGTTCTCCGTGACGACCGGAGCGGGCAATGTCTTCACGTTCCGTCCCTGCGACGCGACCGAAGCGGAATCCGTCTGGGTGCAGGCCGGCAGGCCGCTCACCGTGAAGGGCACGGCACGGGGCCAGAGCAAGGACGGCACGTCGGAGGGTCCGCTCTACACCTTCACCCCCGAGCCGCTCGAAGCGGCACGCCCAGCCACGCGCCACATCTTCACCCTCGACGCCAGGAAGGCCGGCAGCGCAACGCTGACCGTCACCCTCGGCGAAGGATACACCGAGACCGTGGACCTCGACGTAGAACTCAACGACGAGGCCATCGAATAACGCAAATAAAAACACCGAGATATGAAAACCTTTACCAAGATTCTGACGGCTATGGCAGCGACGGCGCTGCTCGCGACCGGCTGTGTGAACGAAGATCCCGCTTATAAGAACAACGAGCCGGGAACGCCTCCCGATCCCAATGCCAAAGGCTACCTGACGCTGGCGGACATGAGCATGCGCGTCGTGGTCGACACCGATACCGAAACCCAGCCCGACGACACGTCCGACGAAACGGCCAAGCCCACGACCCGTGCGGAAGAGGCGCAGCCCGACGTCGACGCATACATCGTCGAAATTCGCGACGCATCCGGCAAGCAGGTGCTCAAGGAAACCTACGGCAACCTGATGGTCTCGATCGGCGAGGCGGGCAGGCTGGAGCTTCCGGTGGGCAGCTACACGATGGAGGTCCGTTCGGAAGAGGCCGCCACGACGCCGGCAGCCGAATGGGAACGCCCCGTCTATTTCGGTTCGCAGGAGTTCATCATCGAGAAGAACCGAACCACATCCATCGACGAGGTCGTCTGCACGCTGAACAACATCAAGGTGACGCTGATGTGCTCGAAAGACCTCGCCGACCAGCTCACCGACGACACCAAGTCGACGGTCTCGCTGGGCGAAACGACGATGACCTTCCTGAAGAACGAAACCCGCGCGGCCTACTTCATGCCGCAGGGCGAGACCAACACGCTCAAATTACACCTCGAAGGCGCTTTCGCCGATGCGCCCGACGCACCCGTCCGGATCAACAAGAGCATCTCGGGCGTCAAGGCCGGACAATGGCGCAAACTATCCATCGTGATCACCTACTCGGACAAGGGCGACATCAAACTGGACATCGACGTCGACGACTTCGTGGAGGACGACGAAATCCCGGTCAACGATCCCGACAACCCGGGCGAACCCGGACTTCCCGTCGCCCCGACCCTCGAATGTCCCGATTACGACCTCACGAAACCCTTCCAGCTTCTGGCCTCGATGTTCGACGCCCAGGGCAACTACACCCAGCCGTTCGCCTTTGACCTCGCCTCGCCCAACGGCATCGAATCGTTCGCGGTGAAAATCACGTCGAACAACGCGGAGCTGGCCGGCATGGTGGCCGGAATCGGCGGTCCGGAATTCGACCTCTGCACGATCGGGGCGTCGGATCCCGCCTACACGGTCCTCGCAGGCCTCGGCTTCCCGCTGGGCGACGACCTCAAGGGAGCGACCTCGAAGAGTTTCGACATCGCCGGAGCCATGAAACTGCTCTATCCCGCATACGAGGGCACGCACGCATTCGCCTTCGAGATAACCGACGCCAAAGGGCTTTCGGCCCGGGCATCGCTGACACTCGCGGTCGATCCGGACAACGAAGGCCCTTCGATTGTCGGCGTAGATTTCAATATCGACGAAACGCAAACGCCGTCCGCAGATCGCGACACGGAGATCGACATCACGGCGCAAACAGGTATCAAATCGCTCGACGTGACCATCGACTGCGACAACCTCGACGCCAAGGAGCTCGGCAAGATGGGCATCCCGGCCCGGTTCGATCTCTGCAATATCGAGGGCTTCGAGGATACGGACGGAAAGATGCATCCGGCCGAAGATGTCCGGGAAGCGATTTCGGCCCTCGGATTCCCCATCGATGATGCCGTCAAGGACAAACCGTCCATCCGGCTCAAGATCGACAAGATGTTTACCGGATTGCTGGCAGGCTTCCCCGGCAACAACAATTTCATACTCACGGTGACGGAGAACAACGGCCTCAGCACGACCAAGACCTTGAAATATTACGTACCGGTGAATTAAGGCTGACGAATTATGAAAAAATATATTACCGCCGCCCTGCTGTTCTGCGCCGCGCTGACTGCCGCCTGCTCGAAAGAGACGGCCGGGAGCATCGACGCGGGCGACACGGGGGCGCTCGAAATGCGGGTTTCGGCCACGCGGGCCGAGGCCGACGGGGAATACGACCCCTTGCAGCATCTTGCCGTACGCATCTACCGCGGCAGCAACGAGCTGCTGCGCCAATACACCGGGGAGACGCTCCCCGCGCGGCTGGAACTGCTCGCGGGCGAGTACCGCGTAGAGGTCGACGCGGGAGAAGCCGTCCCTGCGTCGTTCTCGAAGCGTCTCTACAAAGGAGAGAAGACCTTTACGGTGGCAGCCGGCCAGACGACCGTCGCCGAAGTGGAGTGCAAACGGCAGAACGTCGTCGCCGAAGTGAAATTCGACGCCACGGTTTCCGCCGCTTTCGGCGAGAATTTCCATGCGTGGGTAGTCGCCGCCGACTCGTTCGACGCCGAAAAGGCCGAGTCAGGCAGCGTCCCGGCACTGAACTACACGGCCGACGGCACGGGCTACTTCACCATGCCCGAGGGTGTGACCACGCTCACGACCCGCTTCGAGGGCACGCACCCCGACCGCGGCGTCATCGTCAAGGAGGGCCGATTCGAAGGCGTGCAGACCGGCGGCAAATACAGCGTCTCCTTCCGATTCTCGAAGGATCTGCCGGGCTTCATCGAATGCTTCGTCGTCAAGGTAGACACCTCGACCGACGACTATGACGACACGTTCCCGTTCAGCCCCGAGCCGAGCATCGAAAGCGACGGTTTCGACATGGACCAGCCGCAGGATTTCATCCCCGGGGACGACCGCCCCGAAACGTTACATGATAACGACGATGGCCGCCGTAAGGCGTCGTGATCGGCATCGGCGACGACAGCTACGACGTGCTGAACGACACGACCGAGGGTATCGAAGTCGTCAGGGAGAGCAACTTGAGCCTGACGGTCACCCTTTCCGACGCCTTTTTCGCAGGCAGGCCGGGCGGCAGCCATCCGGTAACCATCCGCGTCGCGGATTCGGCCGGCGCCGAAGCCACCGCCATCTCGGAATACCGTCTGCAAGGCCTTCTGCCCATTGAAAAGACGGATTACGACCTCTGGACGAACAGCCTCACGCTGCGCGCGCTGGTCCTCGACCCGAACGTCTCGACGGCAACCTTCGGGCTGCGCGTCAAAGACGGCGAGTGGTCCGACGCCGAGGGCGTAAGCGCCGGCGAGGGCATCTATACGGCCACGTTCACGGCCGAATGGGAGGAATCGACCAATGCCGCGGGCCTGACTGTCTACACGCCCGTTGCAGGTACAGGCGTCTTCGCCGGCAACAGCTACGAGGCGCGGGCGGCACTCAATAACGAAACCGTCTCCTCGGCAGAGTTTCAGGCCGCTGCCGGGCAGGTCATCCCCGACGGGGATATGGAAAGCGGATCGCTCCCCTGTTTCGGCAAAAGCACGTCGGAATCCACTACGTTCTGGGGCAGCGGCAATGCCGCAACTTCGGGACTGTGTGCGCAGTCGACCAAACCCGGCATGGGCGGCAACTACTGCGCCAAGCTCGAATCGCAGTCGGCGTTCGGCCTGCTCGCCGCGGGCAATCTCTTCTCGGCAACGTTCCGTTTTGCGAGTCTCTCGGGAACGGCCAGTTTCGGAATGCCCTACCAGTGGACAGCGCGTCCGACGGCCTTGCGGCTCAAATACCACGCCACCGTGGGCGCCGTCAATAAGGGGACCGTCACCGAAGAGCACGAATACATCCAGGACGGCCAAGACCGTTCACGTATCTTCGCCGTTATCGTCGATTGGAACAGCCGTCACGCGACTGTCGCCGGTATGGGATCGCCGACAGGCGTGTGGGACCCCGCCAAAACCGCCAAAACCGACGAAGGCCCCGTCATCGCCTACGGATCGCTGCTGATCGGCGAAACCACACCAGGCGACGCGATGACGACCGTGGAGATTCCGATCGAATATTACGACAGAACGACCAAACCTACGGGCGCATATACACTCGTCATCTCCTGTACGACGAGCGCCTACGGCGACTTCAAGGTCGGTTGTCTGGGCAATGTCATGTACGTAGACGATTTCGAATGGGTATACTAATCACTAAACGCAAGCAGATGCGCAAGCTATTCATCCGCACGCTCGCCCTCGCGCTGTGCCTCACGGGCACGGCGCAGGCGTTGCGCGCACAGGAAACAACCGCCGCACAAACTGCGGCGACAGCCGACCAGCGCCCGAAAACGATCAACGAAATGCGCCAGGAGCGCGGACTTACCGACACGCACAACCTGTTCGTGCCGAAAGGACAGTGGATTTTCGGCGGTACGGCCTCCTACTCGACCCATACCAACAAAGGCTACCAGTTCCTCGTCATCGAGGGAATCAACTCGAAAGGCTACACCTTCCGCGTCAGCCCGCTGATCGCCTACGCCTTCCGGGACAACATGGCCCTCGGAGGACGCTTCATCTACTCGCGCACGCTGCTCAAGCTGGACAACGCCGAGCTGCACTTCGGCAACGAGGAGACGGGCACGAACATCGTGGCCAGGGATTTCTACTCGCTCAAGCAGACCTATTCGGCGGCGGCGATCTGGCGGCAGTACATCCCGCTGGGACGCAGCAAACGCTTCGCGCTGTTCAACGAAATGTCGCTCTCGGCCGGCGGCACGCAGGCGCGCTTCGCCAAGGATTCCCCGGTGAAAGGCACCTACGAGACAGGCTACACCTTCTCGCTGGGCATCTCGCCGGGCATCGTGGCCTTCGCGACCAACAACATGGCCGTCGAGGTGAACGTCGGCGTGATGGGTATCACCTACAACCACACCAAGCAGGTTCACAACCAGGTCACCGTGGGCAAGCGCAACACGAGCATGATGAACTTCAAGGTCAATATCTTCTCGATCGGCCTCGGCATGGCCTTCTATCTCTAAAAACGGCATACTATGACACGAAGCATACTCTGCACCCTGCTGATCATGATCATCTCTTGCGGCAACGCGCTGTCGCGGCCGACCGCCGTGGCCGGAAACCCGGAGGAAACGGCCGCTGCGGCAGCAGCCGCAATCGCAGCAGCCGCAGCCGAAACGATCTCCACCGAAGACGAAATTCCGGCCTCGGAAGCGGCAGCCCCGGCCGACGGACATGCCGGACAAAAGCCAATGCAGGCCCTCAAGGCCGCTGAAGCCGAGTCGCCGATCCGCGGCAAAAACCGGTTCCTGCCCACGCGCCGGCGCATCGACCGTGAGATCAACAAACTCAAATTCGCCTACAAGGGCGAAGTGATGATGGGGCTGACGGCGTCCTACGGCACCCTGTCAAGCGACGATACGGACATCATGCTCATCCTCGACAACATCAACGCGGACGGCACGGTAGCTACGGTGAAGCCTTCATCGGCTATTTCTACCGCGACAACAACTGCATCGGCGTGCGTTTCGGCTACCGCCACATGGGCGGCAACCTCGATGCCGCACGCTACGACCTGGGCGAAAGCAACGACGCCTCGGGCAGCATCCCGAAGGTCAATTTCAACAGCGACAACTACTCGTTCGGCATCTTCCACCGTTCGTACGCCGGACTCGATCCCAAGGGGCGTTTCGGACTCTTCGCCGAGTTCGAACTCTCGCTGTCGACAGGAACGTCGAAACTCTCCTACCAGCCGGACACTACCAGCGACAACATGAAAACCACCCTCAGCGACAATACGCAGCTCAAATTAGCGTTTAATCCGGGAGCGGCCGTCTATATCTTCCCCAACGTCTGCGCCACGCTTTCGTTCGGGCTGGGCGGCATCCAGTACAATTCCGTCACCCAAAAGGATGCCGACGGCAACAAGGTCGGTTCGCGCAAGGCTTCGAACATGCGCTTCCGGCTCAACATCGCAGCCATCAACTTCGGCATGACGATCCATTTGTGGGACAAGAAAAAGAAGTAAAGTTATGACCAGATACCTGAAAACAGCACTCCTTGCAGCCGCGGCGCTTCTTGCGTCGTCGTGCATCCACAACGACATCCCCTATCCGGTCGTCGAACTCCGCATCGCTGGCATCGAAGGCCAGGGCTTCTCGGTCTCGGAAAACAACGTCACGTCGCGGGTGGTCACCCTCTCGCTCGACGAAGCGACCGACATCCGCAACGTGCGGATCGACGCCGTGGGTTACGACGCCGTCATCCACAGCATCCAGCTCGACAAGGAGGAGGTCCTGCAACAGATCCGCAGCTCCCGGGAGCTGACCGGCACGTTCGACATGCGTTCTCCGATCTACACCACGCTTTCGCTCTATCAGGATTACGAATGGACGATCCGCGCCGCGCAGACCATCGAACGCCGTTTCAGCGTGACGGGGCAGATCGGCGCCACGGAGATCGAGGAGAAAAACCGCATCGCCCGGGTCTATGTCCCCGGCGGCACCGACCTGGAGCACATCGAAGTCACGGAACTCAAACTCGGTCCCGCCGACATCACGACCTATTCGCCCTCGCTCGAAGAGCTTTCGGGCAGCAGTTTCGAATCGGTGCGCTTCGTGGACGTTACCTGCCACGGCGTCACCGAGCGGTGGATGCTTTACGTGGAGCCTACCAATGTAAAGGTCGCTCTCCGGGCAACCGACCTGTGGAACAATACGGCCACGGCCACGGCACTCGTCTCCGCCGAGGAGTATGCCTCGGGCGCCGCGCTGGAATACCGCATCAAGGGCACCACGGAGTGGCAGAGAATGACGGAGAGCAGCTACGAGGCCGGCATCCTGACGGCGACGCTCGCGCCCGAATGGAGTTCGTCGACCAACCCCTACGGTATTGCCGTCTACAATTTCGTGCCGGACAAGGGGCTCTTCGCAGGCCACACCTACGAATTCCGACTGACGGTCGGGGGCGAGCAGACCCAGCTGATGGAATATGTGGCCCCCGCGGGCAACACGATTCCCGACGGCGACATGGAAGACAGTTCGCTGAGCTGCTGGACACAGAACAACAAGACCGCGGAGTTCTGGGGCAGCGGCAACAACACCTTCACCAGGGGACTCTGCACGCAGGCCACCTTCGACGGGGGCACACGTGCCAAACTCCAGGCTACGTCCGCCGTGGGAGTCCTCGCCTCGGGCAACCTCTTCACGGGACTTTTCCAAAAGGACGTTCTGACCCGGGGCGTCGTGTCGTTCGGCCAGCCCTACGCCTGGAAAGCCCGTCCCAAAGCGCTGAAACTGCAATACTATGCGGAAAAAATCGGCATCGCCGACATCGACAAGAATTTCGGCGCACCGATCAGGGAGGGCGATCAGGACAAGGCCCGCATCATGGTCGCCATCGTGGACTGGAACACCCGCCGCGAGGTCGGATCGGGCACGGAAGCTCCCCACCGGGACCTGGGACCCGGAAGAGGCGACGGCGGTCGACGAGGGACCGATCATCGCCTACGGCTCGCTCTTCATCGACCAAAGTTCGACCGGCGGCAAGATGATCGACGTACAGCTTCCGCTCAACTATTACGACCGGACGGCCAAACCGTCGGGACTGTATCAGATCGTGATCTCCTGCTCGACGAGCGCCTACGGCGACTTCATGGTAGGCTGCAAGTCGAACGTACTCTACGTCGACAATTTCGAGTGGGTCTATTAGACGACCCGGACCTCTGAAAAAGGCGCTTCTTCCCGAAGCGCCTTTTTCAATAACCGGCAAAATGCCCCGAAAAGCCGGACGCAAACATCCGTTTCCGCCTTTTTTGCCGGATCATAAAAAATATCCGGAGCCAGGGGTAGGGTTTTCGGGGGCTCGTCCGTGATATAAATAGAATGAAGACACCCGAACATCCCATTGAAGAACTGATAACCCGCCAGCTCGACGGTATGCCCCTCACCGACACGGAACGCCGAAAGCTGCACAAGTGGCTCGAAGCGTCCGAAACGAACCGCCGCGCTTTTCTTCGGGCTTACGAAGCCTGGGGCGACGCGCATCTTGCAGAAACCCGGTTCGACACCGGACAAGCCTTCGAAAAAATATCAGGGCCCGGATCGCCGAAGCGTCCAAACCCCGGCCTATACTACGGCTGCAACTGCGCCGTCTGGGCATCGGCATCGCAGCGGCAGCCTGTGTCGCGCTGGCGATGGCCAGCTACCACCGGCTGCAACTGGCATCCGTCCCGGACATCGAAGCCTTTATCCGGCAGGCCGAAGCCCCCGTATTCACGCAGAAGGAGGTGCAACTGGTACTCTCCGAACAGAAAACCCTCCTGCTCGAAACCCAAAAATCGACGATCCGCTACGACTCGACCGCCATCCAGATCAACAACGCCGAAAAGACCATTCCCAAGAAAGAGGCCGCGACGTTCAACCAACTGGTCGTTCCCTACGGCAAGCAGACCACGCTGACGCTCGCCGACGGAAGCCGTGTCTGGATCAACGCCGGGTCGCGGCTGATCTACCCCGTCGTATTCGAAAAACAGAAACGCGAAATCTATGTCGAAGGCGAAATCTACATGGAGGTGGCGCACGACGCCGAACGGCCGTTCTCGGTGCATACGGGTAAGATGGATGTCTGCGTTCTGGGAACCAAATTCTACATATCGTCCTACGGCCGCGACCGCACACAGGAGGTCGTCCTGCTCTCCGGTTCGGTGAGCGTGGCCCCCGCCGGGCGGCCTGACCACGGCATCCGCATCGTCCCCGGCCAACAGGCTGTCCTCGGGGCTTCGGAAACGTTGGAGGTCCACGAGGTGCAAGCCGAAAGCTATATTAGTTGGATTTACGGATACCTGCCTTTCGACAACGACCGCCTGTCGAATATCCTCGAACGCCTCGCGCGCTATTATAATTGCCGGATCGAGTGTACGCCCGAGGCCGCTGCGCTGACCCTCTCGGGCAAACTCGACCTGAAGGACGACTTAACCGAAGTGCTGAAGATCCTGAGCGTCACGGCTCCGATCCAACTGCAAATTATCAGTCCCGGAAATTTCCGGATCGACTACAACCCGGCTTCCAGCCGCCTAAACTGACCTGCCTATGTAACAGACCATCCCCGAAAAGAGACCGGATGTCGTCCCACAACGACATCCGGCGTGATTGAAAATCTAAAATTACCCTACTTTAAACTTCAAATCTTTACAAATGTACAACAAAAATGGTAAAATCGGTCTCTCCGAGGCCGATAATGGGGGATTATTCCGCCTATTCCGGATAACGCTCCTGTTTTTGCTGGCTGCAATCGGGTTCATCCGGCCCGTCGGCGCACAAACGGCAGAGGAGGCGAAAACCATCACGCTCGACGTACAGAACCGCCCTATCAAAGAGGTCTTCACGCAGATCGAGCGCCAAAGCGACTACATTTTCGTCTACTACGACAACATCCTGGACATCCACCGCAAAGTCACCCTGAAAGTCGCGAATCAGTCCATTTCAACGGTTTTGAAACAGTTGTTCGCCGGAACCGACAACACGTGGAAACTCTCGGGACGGCAGATCGTCATCGGCCGGTCCGCGTCCCCGGGCACCGGAGTGCCCCAGAAGATCGCGCGTATCACGGGCGTCGTCAAAGACCCGAACAACGAACCGCTCATCGGCGTCACGGTCCGCGTCAAAGCCCGTCCGAGTATCGGTACGGCCACCGACATCAACGGCAAATACCTGCTCGACGTGTATCCCGGCGAAGTGCTGGAATTCAGTTATGTGGGCTACAAACCGCAGGATGTTCCGGTCGCAGACCGGGAAATCGTCGACGTGGTGATGCAGCAGAACGACGCGATTCTCGACGCCGTGGAAGTCGTTGGCTACGGCGTACAGAAAAAGATCAGCGTCATCGGCTCGCAGCAGACCATAGCGACCAAGGAGCTGAAAGTTCCCGTCGCTAACCTCACGCAGGGGCTTGCAGGCCGCGTGTCAGGCCTGGTTTCAGTCCAGCGGACCAGCGAACCCGGCTTCGACGACGCCAACATCTACATCCGCGGCATCTCGACCCTGACGGCCAGCATGAGCGCTCCGCTGACACTCGTCGACGGCGTCCCCCGCTCGTTCGCCAACGTCGACCCCGAGGACATCGAGAGTTTCTCGATCCTCAAAGATGCGTCGGCAACGGCCGTTTACGGTGTCCGCGGCGCCAACGGCGTCATTATCATCAACACCAAGAACGGTCTGAAAGGGCGCCCCAAATTCAGCGTACGCTATACGGAAGGCCTTACCAAACCGACCAAGATCACCGATTTCGCCGACGGCGCGACCTACATGGAAATGTCGAACGAGGCATCGCTGACCCGCGGCGGCGGCCGGCTTTACAGCCGCGACATCATCGAAAAGACCCGCCGCGGGGATGACCCCTACCTCTATCCCGACGTAGACTGGATGAAAGAGATCCTGCGTGACTTCAGCCGCAACCGTTCGGCCAACGTCAACGTGCAGGGCGGTTCCGACAAGGCGGTCTACTACATCGGCCTGGCCTATTACGACGAGAACGGCATGTATAAGGACACGAAACTGGCCGACTACAATTCGAACACCTTCTACCGCCGTTACAACGTCACTTCGAACCTCACGCTCAACCCGTTCCGCACCACCGAGATCAAACTGGGCATCCAGGGCTACCTGGCCAACGCCAACTACCCGGCCTCCTCGCAGGCGAGCATCTTCGAATCGGCCTACTTCACGCCCCCGACCTACATCGCACCGCTCTATCCCGACGGCAAGCTCGGAGCCTTCTCGGGCGGCAACCTCAACCCCGTCGCACAACTCGGCGCAACGGGTTACGCTAACCAGTGGCGCAGCCAAGTCTACTCGAACCTGCGCGTCACGCAGCAGCTCTACAAAGGGCTTTCGATCTCGGGCATGTTCTCGTTCGACACCTACAACTACACGAGCAACCGTTTCACCAAAACCCCGAACACCTACCACGCCACGGGACGCGACGCCAACGGCAACCTGCTCTACGAGCAGACCCGACAGGGAACCGAGAACCTCGCCTACAGCCTCAGCGCCAAGGGCAACCGCGCCATCTACCTGGAGGCGGCGATCAACTACCGCAACACCTTCGGCAAACACACCGTGTCGGGCATGATGCTCTTCAACCAAAGCGACGAAATCAACACCAAAGCGTCGAACGTCGAAGAGGCCCTTCCCTACCGTTTCCGCGGCTTAGCGGGACGCTTCACCTACTCCTTCGACGACCGCTATTTCGGGGAATTCAACTTCGGATACAACGGCTCGGAAAACTTCGCTCCGAACCACCGCTACGGCTTCTTTCCGTCGGTCGGACTGGGCTGGGTGATTACCAACGAACCCTTTTTCAAGGGGGGGGGAGCCACGGAAGTGATCCAGTACCTCAAACTGCGCGGCACATGGGGCCGTGTCGGCAACAGTAATATCAGCGGACGCCGCTTCGCCTATCTGGCCACCGTCAAAGACAACAAGGACACGAGTTACCAGTTCGGCAAAAACATGGACCAGACCTACGGGACCACGGCCATTGACGAATATGCCGTGGACGTGACATGGGAAATCGCAGACAAAGCCAACATCGGCCTGGACATGCGCCTGCTCAACAACAAGTTCAACCTGCAGTTCGACGCCTTCAAGGAGTCGCGCAAAGGCATCTACCTGCGCCGCACGAGCATCCCGTCCTATTTCGGCATGATCAACGCTCCCTACGGCAACATCGGCAAGGTCGAGAACAAGGGCATCGAATTGTCGGTCAGCTACGCCAATTCGTGGAACGACTGGTCGTTGAGCGTCATGGGGAACTATTCGTTCAACCGCAACAAAGTCCTGGAGGACGACAGCACTGTGGCCTATCCCTGGCAGAGAACCATCGGCAACAAGGTCGACCAACGGTTCGGACTCATCGCGCTGGGACTTTTCGAAAGCACGGAAGAGATCGCCGCATCCCCCGTACAGGTCGGCGACACACGCCCGGGCGACATCCGCTACAAGGATATCAACGGCGACGGCAAGATCGACGAATACGACAAGGTTCCCATCGGCTGGGGAAGCGTTCCCGAGATCATCTACGGCTTCGGATTCTCCGTGGGCTGGAAAAGCCTCTCGCTGTCGGCCATGTTCCAGGGCGCGGCCCATGTCGACGCGATGCTCAGCGGCGAAGGCGTACTGCCTTTCGCACAGGGATCGAGCCGCGGCAACCTGTTGAGTAACATCACCGACCGCTGGACCGAAGCCAATCCCCGACAGGACGTTTTCTACCCCCGTCTCTCGATCGGAAACATGAACATGAACTACGAGGCCAGCACGTGGTGGCTCAAAAGTACCAGCTACCTGCGCCTGAAGAACATAGAACTCTCCTACACGCTTCCCGACCGCTGGATGAAACGCATACACATCAACAATGCGCGCATTTTCATCCAGGGCGTCAACCTGCTTACGTTCAGCAAGTTCAAACTGTGGGACGTGGAACTGGGCGACGGCCGCGGCGCCAAATACCCTAATATCGGCTCCGTCAGTCTGGGTATCAACTTCAACTTCTAAAACTCCCGACAAGCTATGAAACTTAAAATAACACTCCCGTTACTGACCGCTCTCTGTATCCTGACCGCCTGCAACGACGACTTCTTCGACCAGGTCCCCGACGACCGGATCACCATCGAGCAGGTCTTCCAGCAGACCTCCTATTCCGAAAAGTACCTGGCTACCGTTTACAGCTACATCCGCGACGAATCGCACCGCACCAACGGCGTGCCCTGGGACCCCTGCTCGGACGATCTGGATGTCACCTACGACCGCGAAGATTACAACTCCTTCAAAATGAACCTCGGCAACTGGAGCGCTTCGTCGAATTACTACGAATACTGGACCCACTACTACCGGGGCATCCGCTCGGCGACTTATTTCATCCAGCACATCGGCTCGAACCAGGAGATGCTCGACGACCCCACGCGCGGTCCCATCGTCGTCGAACAGTATAAGAACGAAGCCCGCTTCCTGCGCGCCTGGTTCTACTACTGCCTGCTGCGCCAGTACGGTCCGTGCGTACTGCTGGGCGACGACGTGCTTTCCGGAGACCTCGACCGAGACGACGTGAAGATGAACCTGCCCCGCAGCCCCTACGACGAATGCGTGGATTATATCGTCCGCGAACTCGACGACATGATCGACAACAACCGCCTGCCGCTGCACTTCACCACACAGGCCGACAAGGACTACGGCCGCGCGACGCTGGCCATGTGCATGGGCCTCAAAAGCCGCGTGCTGCTGCTGGCCGCCAGCGACCAGTTCAACGGCAACCCGGCCTACGCCAACGTGGTCAACACGGACGGCAAACACCTCTTTCCGACCCGGAAGGACCCGGAAAAGTGGAACCGGGCCGCACAGGCCGCCAAAGCAGTCATCGACCTGGGCATTTTCGACCTTTACAAAGAATACCACAAGGACGGTACGCTCGACCCCTACATGTCGTGCCGCAACGTCTTCCTGGAGAACTGGAACAGCGAGGTCATGATGGTCCGCATCAGCAACTCCCTGCAACACTGGGAGCGCTCGGCATCTCCGCGTCAGTTCAGCGGCTACGAGAGCATGGGTGCGACCCAGCAGCTCGTCGACGCCTTCCGCATGAAGGACGGCACGGCCATCACCCCCGACAAGGAGAGCGGCTATTCGACAACCAATTACGCGGACACCAAATCGGGCTGGGTATTCGCTCCGGCCGGGACGCGCAACATGTTCGTCAACCGCGAGCCGCGTTTCTACGTCAACATCTGCTTCAACGGCGCCTACTGGATCGGCGACCAGAAAACCCGGATCCAGCTCTACTACACCGGCGGGTCGGGCAAGAAGGGCACGTGGGATTTCCCGCGCTCGGGCTATATCGCCATCAAGAACGTCTCGCCCTCGTCCAACCCCAAGAACAGCAACTACATCAAGCGGCCCTTCGTCATCATGCGCTACGCCGAAATGCTGCTCAACTACGTCGAAGCGCTCAATGAATACGATCCGGGCAACCCGGACATTGAGACCTACCTCAACCTGATCCGCGAACGCGGCGGCCTGGGTCCCGTCCAAAGCGATCTCAACCAGACCCAGATGCGCGAGCAGATCCGTCTGGAGCGCCGTATCGAACTTTGTTTCGAGCAGCTGCGCTACTTCGACACCCGCCGCTGGCTGATCGCCGACCAGACCGACGGAGGACCCTTCTACGGCATGAACGTCGATGCCGGCAACAGCTTCACCGACGAAGCGTTCTACGAGAAAACGGTGTTCGAAACCCGTGTGTTCCGGCCCGAGTTCTACCTTTTCCCCATTCCCCAGTCCGAAATCAACCGCGATCCGCAGATCGTCCAGAATCCCGGCTGGTAACCGTTAAAACGAATAACAATCATGAAACTTACCGAATACCTGACTCTCCTCTGCTGCGGAGCGCTTTTCGCCGCCTGCGAAAACCCGGTTCAGGATGACCTGAACGTGGACAACCCCGAGAACTATACGCGTATCTACACGGTCAACGCCGCTGATGACACTTCCAAGAACACCCTTGTCTTCCCGCTCGAACGCGACACGTCGTTCATGGTCTATGCCAACCTGAGCGGCATCCGCAATCCGGGCTGCGACGTGACGGTCAAATTCCGGGTCGCGCCCGAACTGGTCGCGGCCTACAACGAAAAGAACCAGAGCAGCTATCCGATGATGCTCGACGGAAGCTATACGGTCGAAAACTTCGAAACGGTGATTCCCAACGGGAAATACATCTCCTCGCCCGTACGGATCGCCATCAACAGCCGGGCTTTCGACGGCGTGGGCGTCTTCCTGCTGCCCGTCAGCATCGAAAGCGTGACGCCCGGCCTGGCGATCAACGAATCGTTGCAGACCGCCTACCTGCGCATCAACGGCTACTACACCGAAAACCCGTTCCCTGCATATGACAAGAGCAGCTGGTCGATCGCGGGCTTTTCGACCGAAGAGGCCGAGGCGACGACCGCCTATCCCAACCGCGGGCGGGCCGTTTCGATCATCGACGGCGAGAACAACACCTATTGGGGCACGCAATGGCGCAGCGCCAAACCCGGTCCGCCGCATTGGGTCGCCGTCGACATGGGACAGGCCCGGGAACTGCACGGCCTGAAACTCCGCGCAAGAGCCGAAGCGGAAAACTCCGACGTCCCCAAGAGCAGCGGCAACCCGCGCATTTTCAACGTCGACGTGAGCGACGACAACCTGAACTGGAAACGCGCCGGAGCCTTCACCGTCGAGAACCGGATCGAGAACACGGTTTATTTCGACCACAAGGCGACGGGCCGTTACTTCCGGATTACGATCACCGCAACGCAGGCCGATTTTTACCAAGGCTGTCTGGCCGAAGTATGGGCCTTCTGATCCGACAAACAATATTAACTTCAAACGAGAGACCATGAAAAAAACGATATGCCTGTGGACGCTCCTCCTGATTGCCGTTTCATGCACCAACGACGACAATTACAACGACCGCCACGGCGACAAAGCCGTCATTCCGCCCAAAGGCCGGATTCTCCGCGTAATGACCTACAACATCTACGGCGCACGCGCCACAAGCCCTGCCAATGCAGCCGACCTGGACGCGCTGGCCGAGGTGATCCGCCGGCAAAACCCCGACTTCGTGACCCTCAACGAAGTGGACGCCTTCACCAACCGCACGGGAAAGGACGTACACCAGGCCCGCGACCTCGCCGCCAAACTCGGCATGGAGTGGCACTTCTCGAAGGCCATCGACCGCGACGGAGGCGAATACGGCGACGCCGTACTGTCGAAGCACCCGATTCTCGAAACACGCAGCTACCGGCTTCCCTGCGCGGCCTCACAACCCGGCGAGGACCGCTCGCTGTGCGTCATCCGCGTCGAGATCGACGGCAAGGATCTCTATGTCGCCTCAACGCACCTCGACCATCTTTCGGGCGATGCGAGCCGCATGGTGCAGGCCAATGAAATCCGCCGCATCCGCGACACGGATCTGGGCGGGGACCTCATCTTGTCGGGCGACCTCAATGCGATTCCCAGTTCGAACGTCATCGCCACGATGACGGCGTTTCTCACCAACGTCGGAACGATAGACCAGTATACCTTCCCTTCGGACAGCCCCACACGCAAGATCGACTACATCCTGTATGCCCCGATCGAACACTTCGGCGTGCAGAACTGTACCGTAGTTTCGCGCGCCGACCAGCAGGTCGACGGAGTCGACGCTTCGGACCACCGTCCCGTGGTGGCCGACATCCGGTTCCAGACCGAGGAAGACCTTGTCGAAACACAGGAGTAAACTGTCCGAAGGATGAAAAAATTACTATTCACACTCCTCGGGCTGGCGGCGTCACTGACGCTGCCGGCCCAGGATTTCAGGATTACGCACGGCCCATGGCTGTGCGACATGACCACCGACGGCGTAACCGTCCTGTGGACCACCGACAAACCCGCACTGTCGTGGGTCGAGGTGGCCGAAGACGACGGACGCAGTTTCTATGCCGCCGAACATATCCGTCATTACGAGACGGTCGCAGGCCGCAAACAGGCGCACAAAACGCTCCACAGCGTGAGGCTGAAAAACCTGCGTCCCGGAACACAATACTGCTACCGCATTTTTTCGCAGCAAGTCGTCGAATGGAAACACGGGGACAATGTCCTCTACGGCAAAACCGTCGCCAGCAACGTTTACAGGCAGGCTCCGCTCCGGTTCCGGACATTCCCGGCCGCCGGAACCGACTGTTCGTTCCTCATCCTGAACGACATTCACGGACGCGCCGACGAGATGTCTGAACTGTGCCGGGAGGTCGACTTCCGCAAACACGACTTCGTAATGCTCAACGGAGACATGTCCAACAGCACCGAAAGCGAGGAACAGTTATTCAGGGATTTCATCGACACTTCGGTAGGTCTTTACGCTTCGGAGACCCCGATCTTCTACAACCGCGGCAACCACGAGACCCGCGGCGTATTCGCCGACCGCCTGCTCGACTACTTTCCGACGCGCGACGGTCGCTACTACCAGCTCCGCAAGGTCGGATCGGTTTGCTTCCTGTCGCTCGACTGCGGCGAAGACAAACCCGACTCGGACATCGAATACGGAGGACTCGCCGACTACGACGCTTATCGGCGCGAAGAGTGCGAATGGCTCCGCGAGGCGGTGGCATCCGAGGCTTTCCGCAATGCTTCGGCACGCGTCGTCTTCCTGCATATCCCGCTCGACGCCGGCACATGGCACGGCAGCAAACACCTGCGGGAACTGTTCCTGCCGATCCTCAACGAGGCCGGCATCGACGTCATGTTTTCAGGCCACACGCACCGGTACGGTTTCCACCCGGCGGACAACGACACCCGTTTCCCCATCGTGGTCAACGACAACCAGAGCTACGTGCAATGTGACATAACGGCCGTCCGAATTGCGGTCCGGATCATCGGCCCCGACAGACACGTCACGCATACGCACGAATTTCCGCTCCGCTAACCGGAGCAGGCGAACGAAAAAAGGGCAGCATCTCGCAGGATGCAGCCCTTTTTCCATTTTTCAAAGGAAAAGTCGCAGGAAGCCGCTGCGGCCGAGCCGTAATCGGAGTTTTGCCAATGCCGAGCCGATATGCTTCTCGACGGTCTTGACACTGATGTTGAGCCGTTCGGCGATCTCCCGGTTTTTCAGCCCCGTCATGCGGCTCAGCAGGAAGACCCGGCGGCATTGCTCGGAAAGGCCGGAAATGCAGAAATCGATCTCATCGCTCAACTGCGACAACTGAAACTCCTCTTCGATATGGTCGGCGACAAGCGTGCGGATACAGGTATCCAGCCCATCTTCGCCCGGCTCCCCGCCCCGCCATTTCCGGGAGCGCAGCAAATCGATGGCGCGGTTCTTCACGGCAACGGACAGCAGCGGCTGCAACGGCCTGTCGAAGTCCACCTCCGCACGCCGTTCCCACAATGCAAGAAAAACATCCTGTACGATGTCTTCCGACGCCTTACGGTCATGGACCATCTGAAAAGCCCGTGCACACAAGGATTCATAGTGATCGAGGAATAACTGCTGAAAATGCGCCGAAAGATTCTCCACTGTTTTCTCAAAATAAGCCGGAATAATCCAAGCCATCATATCAAAGATAGTGATAATTCGGGAAACTGCAAAATTCAGGCAGTCTGTATCTTTCAAAGTTCGGATTTCGAAACCGTTCCGCGGGATAGGAACACAAAAAAGGCAGGCCCCCGAAAAGGGTCCCGCCTTTCATGTATCCTGCCGCCGTTACCTCCCGGCAATGCGGCAGTATCTGTCGTAGCGTCCTATCACGTCGTTCACGTAAGCCAGCGTCTGCCGGCTGCCGGTGAAACGGCCGCACTTGACCACTTCGTTCTCGTAGTATTCGGGCTGCGCCTTGAGCTGCAGGTACCGGGCTACCACCTCCCACGAATTGGGGTTTTCTCCGTTCAGGCGGGCCAGACGGCGGGCGTCGTTCACATGGCCGATACCGCTGTTATACGAGGCCAGGATGATGCTCATGCGGTCCTTTTCAGGGGTCCCCTCCGGAAAACGGAGCGACGACATGATCTTCGACATCAGCTTGTTGGCCAGCCAGATGTTGGTCTCGGGATCGGTGATCTCGGCCGCGGGGACGTCGAACTGGCGTGCCACCGAAGGCATGATCTGCATCAGTCCCTTGGCTCCGCTGCGCGAGGTGATATCGGGCGTGAAACGCGACTCGTGATACGCGATGGCGCTCATCAGGCGCCAGTCGTGGCCCTCTTTTTCGCTGATGTTGCGAATCATATTGTCGTAGGCCGAAATGACGTAACTGCCCTCGGGGAGCAGCGAGTGGTGCATCCCGGCCAGTTCGTTCAGTGCGTCGTCCGTCACGGGTGCGCTGAACTGGGCGTTAAAGCCGTAAAATGTCGTAAGAATTGTTAAGAACGCAAACGTTAAAACTGTCTTTTTTAACATAAAAGATTGTTTTGCGGGCAGTTCACACCGCGCAGAACAGCATACGCTAATCATAGAATCCCCATGAGATACCGATTTTGAACATGCCCGGATTCAGCGGATAATTAGCCGCCGAGAAATACTCTCCGTTACCGAACAGTCCCTTGTTCACATGCTGATATTTCAAGAATATCCGCATTCTCTTCCACTTACCCATGACGAAGGCGTCCATGTAGGGATAATTCCCCACCTCGACCTCGCGCTGGTTGTAAAACGCCGACAGTGCGGGATTGTAACCGGGCGCATAATAACGCGTATTATAGCGTCCGTCCAAACCGATCTGCAGGCGCAGTACGTTGCGCACGACCCAGAATTCGTAATAATACGAAAGGAAGGCGCTCAAAAGCGGAACGGGTGCAACTTCTTGATTCGTACTCCACTGCAACAATACCCTGTTGTCCAAATGAAGTCCGCCTAAGCGGAAATCTTTGCGAGCATACACACTCGTGAGGCTGACGTTCCCGCTGTGCTGGGCGACGTTGCTGTCCGACGCATAGTAAATCTTGTCGCTGACGACGCCCTGCCATGCTCCCGCTTCAAAAGCGAAATCGGGAATCGAAAACTTCACCTCGAACCGAGTTTCATTCTCCTTGCCTAAAGGAGTGGACCATATATAATGGTTCGAGAAGAGATTCTCCTGCCAGTAGTTCGGCGAGCGGCGGTCCATCGTGAACCGGCCTTCGAGAATCAGGGGGTGTCCGCGGAGATAGCCTTTCAGCGCGAGGTGCGCGCCGATCGAAAGGTCTCCGCCTCTGTATCCCGACGGGTAGAACTTGAGGTTCGCATCCCAATCGACATATTTCTTTATCTTGCCTCCGACGGAGCCGTATGCGAAATAGCTGGTCTTGTTGACCTTCGTATACTTTCCCGTCAGATAATCTTTCAGTTCGAACTGCGAGTAGGTGTGCATGTCGATGCCGACGCCGGCGTCGAGCGTTCCCACCACCCCGTTGCGGTCCCAGGGCTGCGCCTGCACGAAGAAGCGGTTCGAGATGACCCGCTCGTAGATCGAGTCGCGCGTCTCGCGGGGATTGATGAACCAGTCCTGGTAGTAACTGAGCGTGTCGGCCACGAAACCGCCGTTCTCGTCGCGGTGGGCGCGTTCGTTGATGTAAGGCTCGTTCTTGTCGGTGTAGACCTTGCTCCACGAGCTGTACTCGAACGAATGGCCTATGAATACCGCCGAAAGGTCGGCCAGCGAGAAATCGCTGTCCGTCAGCCGCTGCAGCGGAATGGCGTACGACTGGGTGACGAAGAAGGCGTTGTTGCGGTAGAGGTTCTTGGCCTCGGCGTCGGCCAGCCGCATCGGCACGCCCGACGGCATCTCGAAAACGGTATCGGCAATGGCCCACGTGCCGACCACGCCGCCGTTTTCCTGCTGCTCGATGTGGTTGTTGTAATAGGCCGCATGCACCGAATAGCGTTTGCCCGTATGGTTGAACGCCACCGCGAGGTTGTGGTTCTTGGTCCGCGACCAGACGTACTGGCCGCGCGTGCCCCGCGCCTTGTAGTCGATGTTGAATCCCGTCGTCGGCGAGATGTTCTGCGCGTGCATGATGTTGAAATTCTCCTCGCGGAAACGCTTCTGCCCCGACTCCGCGTAGTTCATCCGGATCATCGGCCTCTTCGTGTTGTAGAAGGGCACGTTCTCCATGTTGTAGGTGTAGGCGTAGTAGGGACTCGCAAAACTGAAGTCAAAGAACTGCGGACGCCGGAAATAGTTCAGCGGCAGCGACGTCTGGCCCAAAGCTCCCTGGGCGATGTCGCCCACGTCCTCCCGGTAGAACGGATAGTCGATCCGGTAATCGGTCAGCGTGGTGTCCAAAGGTCCGATCTCGACGCGGTTGAAATCGCGGCTCACGTGCCATTTGAAGTTGTTCAGCGCACGTATCGAGTCGTTGAACAGATAGGACTCCAGCGGCTTGCGGATTTTCCGTTCCTTCTTGGTGGTGTCCTGCGGCTGCTGGTTCTCGCCCTCCTCGCCTTCGGTCTGCTCGTAGGGATTGCTGCCGTAGAGGTTACCCGTCTGGCCGTTACGCTGGGCGCGCTGAAGGGTTTTCGCATCGAATCCCTGGGAACGCACCGCGGAAGGCGCTGCAAAAAACAGACCGAGCAGGAGCGTCAGCAATATGCGGTTCGAAAATCTCGACATGTCAGCCAAAGAGCGGAAATCCGCGGCAAATATAATTAAAAAAATTTAAATACACAACTATTCGGCTTTCCCACAGCCTTTTGACCGACAGGCAAGCCCCCGTACGAGCGAAACGAGGATATACAGCACGATGATCGCCGGCACGGCGTAAGTGCGCAGGAGAACGACCGCCACAACGGCTGCGGCAATAAATCCGTAACGCAGTTCGTTTCCTTTCCAGCCGAAGCCGTGGAATTTGAGAGCGAACATCCTCACGTTCGAAATCATCAGCAGTCCCACGACCACGGCAATGGCCGGAATCGCCTCACGCGGAAGTTCCAGCCCATCGGTCTCGAACAACAGCCCCAGCGAACCGCAGAGCATCGCCGCCGCCGGGCTGGGCAAACCGCAGAACTCCGTACGCTGCGTGTCGTCGATGTTGAACTTCGCCAGCCGCAACGCGGCACAGGCCGTAAAGACGAAAACGATCAGCCCCGGATACCCCGCAGGCAGCCAGACGCCCGGAAACCACTGATAGAGCGAATACATGATCGCCGCGGGGGCCAGTCCGAATGAAATATCGTCGGCCAGCGAATCGAGTTGCAGCCCGATGGGCGAACTCTGATTGAGCAGGCGCGCTACGAAGCCGTCGAAAAAATCGAACACGGCGGCCAGAACCATCAGGCCGAAGGCCAGTTTCAGGTCGCCCCAAACCAGCGCCGAAACCACCGCTACCGTGCCGCAGAGCAGGTTCGAGAGGGTCAGCAGATTGGGTATCGTGAAGAGTCTGATTTTCATTGCCGGGGCGAAAATTTAATTTTCCAATAGGCGGCAAAGTTACTAAAATATTTTATCTTTGTCGAAGTTAACTCCATATAATAACTCATGGGAAGCAATAAATATTGTGTCATCATGGCGGGCGGCATCGGATCGCGCTTCTGGCCCAAGAGCCGGCAGTCGATGCCCAAGCAGTTCCTCGACATCCTGGGGACGGGCAAATCCTTCATCCGCCACACCTACGAACGCTTTGCAAAAATGGTTCCTGCGGAGAATTTTCTCGTGGTGACCAACGACAAATACAAGAATCTGGTTCTCGAACACATTCCGGAAATCGGCGAGAGACAGGTGCTCTGCGAACCCGTGGGCCGCAACACGGCCCCCTGCGTGGCCTATGCGGCCTATACGCTGATGAAGCGCAATCCCGACGCCGAAATGATCGTCACCCCGGCGGACCACCTGATCCTCAACGAAGACGACTTCCGGGAGATCATCGCCGAATGTCTCGCTTTCGCATCGGAGCACAACGCGCTGATGACCGTGGGCATCAAACCCACGCGCCCCGACACGGGCTACGGCTACATCCAGGTCTCGGACAACCGCCCCATCAGCAAGGTCAAGTGCTTCACCGAAAAGCCCGACCTCGAACTGGCGCAGGTGTTCCTGCAATCGGGCGAATTCTACTGGAACTCGGGAATCTTCGTGTGGACCGTGCGCGCGATCGTCGAGGCTTTCGGGAAATACCTTCCCGAGCACCACGCGATGTTCAGCGGCGTGATGCGCGCCATCGGCACCGACGCCGAGCGCAACGTGCTGGAAATCGCCTATTCGGAGTGCCGCGCCATCTCGATCGACTACGGCATCATGGAGAAGGCCGACAACGTCTACGTCCGCTGCGGCGAATTCGGCTGGAGCGACGTCGGGACGTGGGGTTCGGTCTACCAGCATTCGCGCAAGGACCGCTATGCCAACGCCGTACCCGAAGAGGGATGCTACCTCTACGAGACCCGCAGTTCGATCGTTTCGCTCCCGAAGGATAAGATCGCCGTGATCAGCGGGCTGAAGGAGTACATCGTCGTCGACACGGACGACGTGCTGATGATCTGCCCCCGTTCCGAGGAGCAGAACATCAAGAAATTCATCGACGAGGTCAAGTTCCACAACGGCGACAAACATATCTGATTCCTCGTCCAAAAACGGGGGTAGCCATGTTAAAAAGCAAACCATTCCATGTGGTTTGCTTTTTTTGTATCGAGAAATCCGGATCAACGGCAGCGCCGGTCCGGACCTGATTCATTTTTCACCGCTCCCCGACCGCTCCTTCACATGGCTTACGAAATATTTGGGTAAGACCCCGAACTGTTTTTGGAAACATTTGGCAAAATACGATGCCGAATTAAATCCGGTCATATAACAAATTTCATTGATCCGGTATTCACCGTCCAACAACAATTCGGCCGCCTTTTGCAGCTTTATCAATCGGATAAAGTCGTTAGGAGGCATATGCAGCAAGCCCTTGATTCTCCGATGCAGATTGGAACGGCTCATCGCCATATATCGCGCAATGTGGTTAACCGTAAGATCCTGTTCGGATATATTGCTGTTTATAACGTCCGTCAACCGATTCAGGAACAGCTGATCCGCTTTGTTCAGGCGGTTCGGATCCACGGAAAAACAAGTCCCGATAAGCGGGGATTCCCTGAACTGCGACCGATTTTCCAATATCGTAGCAATCTGCGCCATTAGGTAATCGCTTGAAAAAGGCTTCTCAATGTATGCATCTGCGCCGGCATCCAACCCGGATATTTTGGATGCCGTGTCCGATTTGGCCGACAACATGACAATCGGAATGTGCGAATAATTCTTTCGGGCTTTCAGAAACTTACACAACTCAAACCCGTCCATTTGAGGCATCATCACATCGGTTATGATAAGATTCACATCCTCATTGTCCAGTATTCCGAAAGCTTCATCGGCATTGTCTGCAACGGAAACCTTATACGATTTCGACAACAGCCGTCGCAGGAAATCCAACATCCCCTTATCGTCGTCGATAACCAGCACATGATATAATTGTCCGTCGGTTTTGGGCCGCAGCGGAGCCGGCATCTCCGGAACAGGATTCGTTCCCTCCCCGCATTGCGAGATATTCGTTTCGACCGTGGCGAGACACACTCTCCTCTGCCAGGGAAGGTCCACGACGAAACGGGATGACGACGCATCCGAAAAGACCGAAATGTTACCCCCATGCTGCTCTACCAAATGTTTTACCAACGACAAGCCCAGTCCGGTTCCGCCTTTAGCGTCCCCTTTTATCTGGAAAAACGGTTCAAATATTTTCCCGAAGTAGATTCCGGGAATAGCATCGCCGTCGTTTTCTATGGAAATGACGACCCGGTCCCGTTCCGAAGCGACCTCAAGGCAAAGCCCGACCTTATTCTGCGCATGTTTCACGGCATTGTCCAGCAGATTGCACACAATCTTGGTCAAAGCCTCTTCATCCGCATAAAGCACGACCGGATCATCGGGAACCGAGACGACGGACCGGATTCTCTTCTGCTGCATTTTCTGGGAAAACTGCAGCATACACTTTTCCAGCAGATCATTCAAATTCACATCCGACCGATTGAGCGCGAATCCCATACTGTCGATTTTCTGAAAATCGAGCAGTTGATTCGACAGGTTCAGCAGCCGGTCGATATTGGCCCCCATGATTTTGAGATTCTCCTTATAATCCGAAGGCCTGATCCCCGGACGGATGATTTGTTCGTAAGGTCCCCGGATCAATGACAACGGAGTCCTTATTTCATGTGTTATATTCGTGAAAAACGCGATCTTCGCCCTATATTCCTGCTGTTCCTGTTTCCGCTTCAACTCCTTGATCTCGAAATCGCTCCTTTGCCTTGTTTTACGCACATACCAGCTAACATACAACCAGATAATCACGGCTATGGACAACACGTACACGGCATAAGCCATCGTAGAGGCATAATATGGCGGACAAATCTCGATTTCAAGCCGGGCCGGCTGATCGTTCCACATTCCGGTTCCATTGGCTCCCCGGACCTCAAAAACATATTTCCCGGGAGGCACATTGGAGAATGTCACACTCGGCTGCTTTATTTCAATCCAGTTGTCAATATAGTTGCGCATGATATACCGGTATTGATTCCGGCTGGAGGCATCGTAGCTGAGCATGGCAAAATCTATGGTGAACGAAGACTGGTCATATCGGAGTTTGATTTTATCCGTATACGGCATGGAAACATTCAGCGGGGATCGCGGGCCGCAGATTTCGGAGGACCGGTCGTTCAGTTTCAAATCGGTCATTACGACAGGGGCGAGATTGCTGCTCGTTATGAACTGCTCCGGAGAAAAACTCACAAAACCGTTGATCGTACCGAAATAGAGTTTACCGTTCAAATCCCTGAATCCCGATTTATAATTGAATTGATTGCTGGTCAGACCGTTACCAGAGGTATAAACTTTCAGGTTCCCCGATAAGGGTTCATAACAAACCAGACCTTTGTTCGTGCTGATCCATAAATTTCTATTTCTATCCTCGATCACTTTGTACACGACATCGTTCGGAAGTCCGTCCCGGGTCGTATACGCCTTCAAAGCGCCCGAAGAAGGCGTATAGCGCACCATACCCCGCCCTTCCGTACCGAACCAGATATGAGAAGCGCTATCCTCATTGATACTGATAACATGTTTGAGAAGACCTTCATCCCCGCATTCCACCTGTCCCCACTTCCCCGTATAGGGATTATAGGTAATGACTCCCCGATTATATGCGGCAAAATAGATGATCCCGTCGTCTCCCTGGTAAATATCGTATATAAACAAATTTTCAGGAATCTCCTTTACGAGGTCGAACGTTCTGTCTCCGGGATTAAACAGGCATAGCCCGTAAGTCAGCCCGACCCAAATGCGACCGTCATGATCCCGGAATATCGAGAAAATACTGTCGTCGGGAAGTTTTTGCGAACCCGATGCGACAATCTCATTCGTTTTCAGATCCATTATATTGAATCCTCCGAAGAAAGTCCCGATATAGAGCCGGTCGCCATCCACACATAATCCGTGTACGTTATCGCAGGAGAGACCGCTGTTACGGCTGTTGTATTGAGTGAATTTTCCGGATACGGGATCAAAACGGTTCAGTCCCTGATCTTCGGTCCCGATCCAGATGATACCGTTTTCATCCTGAACGAATTCCCGCACGGCCTTCCCGCTCAACTGATCGGAATCGCCGATGGGATAAAACTTATCGAAAATCAACGACGACGAGGGCGGAAGATAATTGACGCCTCCGAAATACGTTCCGATCCACAAGGCTCCCTCCTTATCGCAATAAATGGAATATACGGCTTTACAGGACAACGAATAGGGATTTCCCAATTCCTGATTTATGTGCCGTGTTTTCCTGGTCACACAATCATATATGTATATGCCGTTTTCAGTCCCGACCACAATTTCCCGGCTGTTACGGACAAAAATAGCCCTCACGAACAAATCCCCGCGTCCGGGATCCAAAAGCAACGGCCGACAGGTTCCCATATAAGGATTAAATGAAAACAGACCGTCTTTCATCGTACCTATAAGCAGTCGATTCTGCTTGTCCAATACAATCCGGCTGACATCCGAAAGTCCTTTCAGACGGTGGCGGATGAACCGATCCGTTTCCCGGTCGTACCTGTCCAGCCCTCCGTTCTGGCTGCCCACCCACAGATTACCGTCTCCGTCGAAACACAGGTCCCACACATGGATCGAGCTGAGCGAAGTCGTGTCACCCGGAACCGGTTCATATAATTCGAGGGATTCATCCCTCCGATCATATCGGAAAACGCCCTGCCAGTTAACCCCGATCCACAAATCGACCGCCGAATCGCATTTGATGGAACTGACTTCCCGGGAAATCACATCGCCCCTCTCCGTCGCCACGTCGAATTTGCGGAAATTTTCGGTTTTCGGATTATAAATGTAAACTCCGACATTGGTCCCGATCCAAATCCGGCCATCGGAATCTTCGTGCAATACGCGGATGAAATTATTCCCGATCGACATCGAGTCGGCCGCATCGTGTTTGAATACCCGGAACCGGTAGCCGTCATACCGCGTCAGTCCGTCTTTCGTTCCCAGCCAAATGAAACCGAGATGATCCTGCAATATGCAACACACCGTATTCTGGCTCAATCCGTCTTCTACCCCAATATGTGTAAAGTACAAATTATTGGGGAGTGTAACCTGCGCCGACAAATGCGTACAATAAAGCAATACGACGAATAATACATTGATGAATTTCATATCGAGAAAGTAGATGACAGACTTTAGAGACAACTCCAAGACATATGGGATTCGCAGAAATTGCAAGCAGATTATTTAATTTAAAATTATAGCTTAATTTCCTAATTTCAAAATCCGATTCTGTCAAAAAACAACCCAAATGTCCAATCACAGCCCGAATTCAAGGTAAAATCCGCCGTTGTCGACATCCATAACACTCTTTGGTCATATTGTAGCATGCGACGTCCCGGAACGACTTTATATTTGTAACAACCGCTATCCGGCCCTCCGAACTTCAACAACGAACCATTATGAAACAAGTTCTCATCGGCATCCTCTGTCTGACAGTATCACTTCACGCCTTCGGACAACGGAACTACAACGAACCGTATTCCGGCAAATACCTCGACCGCGTGGCATTCCCGATCGGAGGGATGGGAGCCGGCATGTTCTGCCTGGAAGGGACCGGTGCGGTCTCTCACATGTCCGTACGCCACCACATGGACTTTTTCAACGAGCCGGGCATGTTCGCAGCCATCCATTTGAAAGGCGTGAAAAACGGCTCCAAAGTCCTTGAAATCAAATGTCCCGACTGGAAGAAATTCGGTCGTCCCAACTCCGGCCGCGGAAACGGACAGACACTTCTCGGCATGCCCCGCTTCGACAATGGACAATTCACATCCCGGTTTCCGTTCGCCGAGATTGCCTTACGGGACAAAGACATACCCATAGACATTCGGATAACAGGCTGGAGTCCCTTTATTCCGACCGACGCCGACAACTCCGGCCTGCCGGTCGGAGCCTTGGAATACACGTTCACGAATACGTCCGACGAAGCTGTCGAGGCCGTATTCTATTACGGCGTCAACAATAATTTCATGTCCGCAAAGCACAAGACGACGGCAGCTTCGATACTTCCGACTGCTACGGGCTTCATCCTCACGCAGGAGGCTGTCCCCGACGGCAGGGGGAACCATGGGTCGAAGGCCATTTCGCCATTTTTACCGGGGACCCGGCGACAGTCGTCAACCACTTTTTGCTGGTTCCGGAGCGTATGGTTCGACCCGCTGACATTCGCATGGCGGGATATAAGCGAGGGGAAACTGACTTCGAATCCACCCTCGAACGATGCCAAAGCGGCTTCGCTGGCCGTACCGCTAAAGCTCGGACGGGGAGAAAGCAAAACCGTAAAAGTACATCTGGCATGGTACGTCCCCTCATCGGGCAACCATATCGGAGGCGACGCCCGCAACGACCGGGACCGGGGTCCCTGTTACGATCCGGCCGACTACGAGGAAATCCCGTATTATTATAAACCCTGGTATGCCTCACGGTTCGAAAGCATCGATGACGTCATCGCATATTGGAGAACGCACTATGACGATCTGCGAAAAAAATCGGAACTTTTTGCGGATGCTTTCCATGCATCGACACTTCCTCCGGAAGTGACGGAGGCCGTAGCCGCCAATCTGTCCATCCTGAAATCCCCGACCGTAATGCGGCAACACGACGGACGGCTATGGTGCTGGGAAGGCAATAACGATTCGAGCGGAAGCTGCCACGGCACATGTACGCATGTCTGGAACTACGCCCAGGCCCTGCCGCACCTGTTTCCCGACATGGAGCGCACTCTGCGCGAAACGGAATTCATGGTCGACCAGGACAGCCGGGGACATCAGACATTCCGGGCGAATCTTCCGATCCGTCCCGTCGAACACGGATTCCATGCCGCATGCGACGGCCAGTTGGGAGGCATCGTCAAGGCCTACCGGGACTGGCGTATCAGCGGGGATACGGAATGGATAAAAAGCAACTCTATCCGCTGATTAAATCGAGTATCGACTATTGCATCCGCACATGGGACCCGAAAAGAAAAGGGTATCATCGAAGAACCGCACCACAATACATACGACATCGAGTTCTGGGGACCGGAAGGCATGAGCATGAGTTTTTACGCGGCGGCTCTCCGCACAATGGTCGAATTAAGCAAAACGTTCCGGGACGATCCGACCCGCTACGAGTCGCTGCTGCACAAAATGCCTCGCCTACATGAACGGGAAACTGTTCAACGGCGAATATTTCATTCAGGAGATTCGCTGGACCGACCTCCAGGTTCCGGACCCCACGAAACAAGAACGTTATTACCGCGGCTATTCGACCGAGGAAACAGCCGTACTTATGCAGGAAGGGCCTAAATACCAGTTCGGGAAAGGCTGTCTCTCCGACGGGGTCATCGGCGGCTGGATGATCCGCACCGCAGGGCTGGACGATCCGATGGATCAGAAAAAAACAGCCTCGCATTTGCGTTCCGTACACCGGTACAACTACCTGCCCAGCATGAAAAACCATGCGAATCCCCAAAGGCCGACATTCGCCATGGGGGCCGACGACGGAGGGCTTGTACTCTGCAGCTGGCCGCACGGAGGCCAGCCCAGCCGGCCGTTCGTTTACAGCAACGAAGTATGGACCGGAATCGAATACCAGGTTGCCGCGCACCTGATCTTTCTGGGCGAAACGGAGAAGGGGCTGGAAATCATACGCACGGTCCGGAGCCGGTACGACGGGCGAGTCCGCAATCCGTTCAACGAGTATGAATGCGGACATTGGTATGCACGGGCCATGTCGAGTTACAGTCTGCTGCAGGCATGGACGGGAATCCGTTACGACGCCGTCGACAAAAAACACTTTATGTTGACCCTGCAACAGAGGGCGACTTCACCTCTTTCCTCTCCACGGCAGGAGGCTTCGGCACCGTGGAACTGAAAAACGGGAAACCGGTCGTCACGACCTGCTACGGCAATATCGACATCCGGCATTGCATGCTGCGCGGTAAAAAGCGAAAGTCCGGACCGTTCGCTTATAACACAGAAAAGAAGGAGGCCTGCGCCCTCCTCTTTTCCGGCATGAACGGCCCCGAATATCCGTCACGGCAACAACTGCGACATCCTGGCCGCAAATATCGCGGCCATCTTTCGCTGAATGTACTGATCCTTTCCCCGCAACGGATGCCACCCGACCCGCACTCCATTCACCACCTGGCGTATCGTCGGCATAAATCAGACTGATCTGCCCGCCCGTGACGGGATGCGGCATATGACGCGAGAATCCGATGTTGGCATCGAATTCCACAAGGGGAAGCCCCCACTTCGCAGCCAGTTTCCGCACGCTTTCATTATAAACCGTGCGCGCATCGTGCCAGTGCGTACACAGGACGATCAAAGCCGGCTTACCCGATCGGGACCGGTAGTACTTCGAATCCGGGTCGTCCCGCAGATTGTAACAATCGGACATATACCGTTTGATGACAAAATCGAACCCTTCCGCATAATTTCCCGTTTCCAGACAGGAAACGCATTCCTCCCAGCATTTACCTTTACCGAGGTCTTCGCTGACGTACACATCCCTGTCATGAACCTGCATGATCACCAGCGCATCCATCCGTTCGAGTTCTTCACGGGAATACAACGTACCGTCGAGCATCATCTTCACGGTGGATAAAACGGACTGCCCGCCGACGGCCCGGTTGATCGGCGTCGCCCCGATACGCTCGCAGCCGGTTTCGAACCAGGTATTGGAAGGAGATGCGAAGGAGGCGCCTGTCAATACGAATGTGTATCCCGGATTTTCATCCTGTCCGCAGGCTGCGGCCGGATACAACAACAACAGAGCGGCGGATACTATAAAACAGCGGAATTTCATAACTCGCAAGATAAAAAATGCCCGACAGCCATTCCGCCGGGCATTCCGGTTTCACAATGTCAATAGCGCGGACTCACCTTTTCCTGCACCTCGGTATAGTCTCCCGAAGCGTTGGTGATGACCGTATACTTCAGATCGAACGATTTCGTTTCCGGATCGTATGTACTCACCGTTCCGTCCGTATTGGTCAGGGTCCATGAATAATTGCCGTAATACCCCACCATATCGACCGTATTGTCCTCTTTTATCGTGAGCCGGAACAAATTTATGGCGTTCGCTCCCCAGCCGCCGATAAAATTGCAGTCGTACGTATTGTCATTCGCCCGTTGCAGAATCTTTCCGTAATTGGACCACGCAATCGGATTACCGGCCTTACCGCCCGTATATTGGACACGCGAGCCCGTGGAAACATAGGTCAGGAACTGCTTCGCATACCGTTTGGGAATCGTATCGCATGCACCTTTTTCGGGAATATAATAGCAGACCACCTCGAACGAAGAGCTTTCATCCCCCAGCACATTGCCCACATCGTCGAACTTCGTCACCAAAGCCTGATTGGCCGGGTCCTTCTCCGAAGTGACATGTATCGTCTCCCGTTTTCCCGTGGATTTCTCCGTATAAACAATCTCCGAATAGGCATTCAGCATATCCGCATCTCCCCAGACTATCTCGATCGAATTACTCTGCGTCTCCGCATTCGGCGTGACCGCAACCGACGAAATGGCGCGCTGCCGCAGACCGTTCATATAGGCATCGCCATATACATGGCCCGAAACGGTCTGGGTCATGGAATACAGGCCCTCGACATTGCGGTTATATACCTCGAAATTGAAATTCCCCTCCCCGAGGCCCTCTATGAATACAGAATCTTTCTGCATTCCGGGAGTCGTCCTTACAAAAGGTTTTACAAGCGAATCCTGTCTGAAATTCCAATAGATGACGGTGCTGTCAATCTTGGGGTCCGAATTCATATACCAGCTCAGCATCGTCCGATTAAGGCCGCCATGAGCTTTCAGCGAATCGACCCGGCCGATATAGATTTTTTCCGGCCGGCCGGAATATTGCTCATGAATGCTGTCCATATCTCCGCAGGCAGTCGCCGCCAACGAGGCCGCTGTCCCTGCCAACAAAATTCCAAATATGATTTTCATAGTCTAAAGTCTTTTATTTCTGGGGAACCGTATTATCACCGTACATGCTGAGCTCGGACAACATGAAATAATCGTTCAAAGCCCGCGGAGGATATATATCGGGTTGTGAGCCGGCCCCGCTCCACGTACGGCGTACGACAAACCGTATATAATGAATCGGTTCGGCATCAATGGGGAAATCGAAGGAGAAGCCCGCTCCGCAGGCCGCCAGAAATATCTCCTGCTGGTTGGCTCCTTCCGGCACATCCGGCTTCACGATCTCGAATTCACCGAGGCATTGCCAGTCGTTCTTCCAATGCTCTTTCGCGACCGGATCGCCGCCCTCTTCCGGCTCGTCGAATTCCGGAATGTCCTGCCAATAATAATCATGCCCGGAGAGCATCTCCGTTTTCAGCGCGGAGGTTCCCCATACTTCGAAATTACGCACATTGATGCTTCCGAACGGTTCCGATGCGGTCCGCAAACGGGGATACAGCACAACACGGCTCATTTTCATATGCTCGCCCAGATCGATGGTGAACATGTGTCCGTTTCCGAATTTGCTGCCGGACAGCCAGGCGTCCCCACTGGTACTGATGGACGTGTGCCAGGTTCCGTTGCACACATTGGAAAACGCCCAGGTATCGTTTACGACATCACCCGGCAACCTGACGCGGGAAAACGGCTTTTTTGACATCGTCTCATAATAAGGCGTCGTAGTCAGTTCCAGGGTATCGGACGTGTTCCCCCAGTTATCGATCAGACACGCACCGAACGTAGCCTCTTCGGCCTCGAATCCCCGGAACGTCTCCTTCACCTCTTCGAGCCGGGAGAAACGGTATTCGTTATCCCGGAATTCGCCCGTCTCATCCTTAACGAGGAATGCGACTCCGACCTCCGTGTTGAAGCGGTTCTTCCAGAAAACCGACACACCGCCGAAATCGGTCACGATCGAAAGCGTCTGCCGGACGAGGTAAAGCGGAGCAGTCAGGGGTTCGAACGTCCGGACGACGGGCTCCGACTTGACACCGTTCCGGGCAACGGTGTAGAAGGTAACCGTTACCGGATCGGTCGTAGCAAATCCTTCCATACGAATGGTATTGCTGTAAACCGACGATCGTTCGACGCATTTCTTACCATTCCGTTCATACTCGGCCATGACATACATGACCTCTTCGGAATCCGGGATCGAATACGTAGCAATCCCGCCTCCGTTAATCGGCGTTATGACATAATCTTCGATCACGGGAGGCTCCGGACCTGCCGGGCCTTCATCTCCGCTGCATCCGGACATCGCCGTCAGAGACGCCGAACACATTAAAAACACTATCGCTGCATATATCCGTTTCATATCGATTCTTTTTTTCATTACCACCCGAACGTCTGTTCCAGATTTCTGTTCACAAGCAAATCATTGAGGCTTACTGGCCACAGATACTCCTTAAACGATACCGAACGGCCCGTATACACCTCTTTCCGGACATAATAGGCTTCGGCCTTGCTTCCAAGATTATCCCACCCATAGGTTGCCTGGGACCAATGCTGCTGCGCTGTTTTCCACCGGCGCATGTCCCAAAAGCGCTGGCCTTCGAAAGCCAGTTCGATAAGCCGCTCCCGCCGGATGATCTCCCGCATATCCGCCTTGTACTTGGGCCGATCGGGATAATTGGAATACTGGTTCCAGGCATTTACGACCCCTTCCAGACCGTTTACGGCCCGCACTCTGTCGATCCACTTGTAAACCTCGTCATCCGGTTCGTCCTTCACTTCGTTGAGCGCCTCGCTGTAAAGCAGATACAAATCCGCCAACCGTAGCAACGGCATCCGATAATTATAACCGCTGTACACGGGTCCCGTGGACTGGCCCTGGCTGGCACTCGTCTCGAATGCGACGAGTTTCTTGACCATATACCCCGTAACAGAGCCATTTCCAGGTTCCCCGTATCTCATTTTGAGCATATTGAAACTGGCCCCCGCATTCGAAGTCGTGGTCGTCAGTTCATAATAGCCCCGGTCGAAACCGAGACTTCCGTAAAATCTCGGCTCCCGTTCCATATTCAATTTCGCCGTGATTTCATTGACCCCGACAAAATGTCCGCTGAACGTGCCGGCCTTCACAATGTCGAAATTATAGCGGTCGGCATAGGGCCACGACTTGTCTTCATCAATGGGGACTCCGTTGCTCGTATAGAACAGTTCCGCCATATTCGCCGAAGCGGACATCTGACCGATCTCGGAACGCGTATCCTCGCTGAAAACCTTGGCCATCAACGTCCGCTGCATATTCCCATACGACGGGAAAGCCCCGAGTCCCGAACCTTTCCCCTGGCCGAAACTTGCCGTAGACACCCAGACCTGTCCCGGATTCCATCGTTCGGTCACGGCCTTGCGGACTGTCATGGATTTAGCCTGCTCGTCGTCCATGGCCATCGACCCGGTAAATTTGCTTTTATCGAATTCATAAAGCGCGTGTCCGGCAAAATGGCACGTGTCGATCGCTTCTTTCAACGCATCCGCAGCCGTTCCCACTTTTCCCCCGGCTGAACGTCGGAGAGACCAGATGCTTTCCCCGGTTATCGGTCCAATTCGCATAGTCCGAATTTCCGTTGAACAACGGGCTGGCCGCGAGTACGAGGGCTTTGGCCCGGATTCCCAGCGCGATGCTCTGCGTAATGCGTCCGTCATCCTGAATAGGGTTGGGCGGGGTCGTCGGCAAATCGGGTGCGGCCTCCTCAAGCAGGTTCACGATGTAATCGATACATTCGTCCACGGGCTCCCGATACACCATCGTCTCTTCAGCAGGGGTCGAAATATCCAGATTTTTTGTCGACGATGGCGACCGGGCCGTACAAAGACACCAGCCAATAATGATAGTAAGCCTTCAGGAACTTCACCTCGGCAATCCATCGTTTCCGCTCATATTCCGGAATATCCTGGGGCGTGCCTATTCCTTCCAGAAAAATGTTGCAGTAACGGATCGCCCGATACATTGTCGGCCAATAGTTCTGCTTGGGACTGTTGGCATTTTGCTGCCCGTTCGCTATGGCATACGCAGCAGTTCCGACAATCCAGTGCATGCTGCCGATCTCAAACTCGTCGTGGCTGGTAAAATAGGCCGGATAATCGTATGGATTCGTCGGGTCCGGCAGGAACGAATAACAGGTAAAAAGCGCCTTTTCGGCCGCCGCCCTGTTCTTGAAGGCGTCTTCGATCGTCGGAGCGTCGTCCGGCACGACATCCAGAAAATCACAGGCCGTCATCAAGGTGATAGCACCCAGAAGCGATATAAAGTATCTATAATGTTTCATGGTCGTTTTCTATTAAAAATTCAAATTCAGGCCAAGATTGAAAACCCGCTGAAGAGGATATCCGAGACCGTTTCCGGCCATTTGCGGGTCCCACATCTTAAAGTCGGACAAAACGAACAGGTTGGTCGCATTGAAATAGATCCGCGCCTTATCCATCTTCACCTTTCTGGTCCACTTCACAGGCAGCGTATAGCCGACTTCGAGTTTTTTGAGTCGCAGGAAAGATCCGTTCCGAAGCCACCAGGTGCTGTTCACCGTATTATTGGGCACTACATCGTCGGCCAGTCTCGGCCATAAAGCGTCCAGCTTACGGTTGTCCTCCGACCAATGGTCGTCGGCATAATATTTCAGCAAAGCCCGCTGCCCGTTATTGAGGAACGGCGCCGTCTGCGTCGGACTGATCGCATGAATGAAGAGCGGCCCGATCCCTGGAAAAAACAGGAAAAGTCGATACTCTTGTAACCCAACGAAAAGCCTACGCCGTACACGACCTCGGGGGCCGTCGGGAATCCGATCGGAACCATATCGTTGGAATCGATCACCTGGTCGTTGTTAATATCCTTGTATTTGATGTCTCCGGCCCCATACTGAATGCCGCTTACCGACGATACGGTCTGGACGGGAGAATTCTTCACATCTTCGTCGTCGATGAAAAGACGCTCGGCGATATATCCGTAAATCTGATTGATCTTTTGTCCCACATGCGAACGCCAGGGCGTATCGGAAAAATCGGCCTCTTCATATTTGGTATATTTCCCGATCGCATACGTATAGTTGAACATCGCCGTAAGCCAGAAATCGGGATTAAAGGACTTGTTGAAATTCACCGAGACTTCGAAACCCTCGGAGTGCGCCTCGCCGACATTGGAGGTCGGCGTATATCCCAGCCCCATGGTGCTCGGTATGTCGGCCCGCGTCTGAAGGATGTTCCTCCGCTTGTCAAAAAAGTAATCCGCCTGAATGTCCAATGCGTTCCAAAGTCCGAGCTCTATGCCGAAATCCGCCTTCCGGGCAATCTCCCACGTAATATCGGGATCCGCATAGCGGTTGATGGCGATTCCGGGACGCGAATAGGTCAGATCCGTTCCGAATGTGTACCCGCCGGCCTTCATGTTTATATTCGACAAATAGAAAAACCGGTCTTTGAGATTTCCGATCTGGTCGTTTCCGACAAGTCCGTAAGTCGCTTTCAGTTTCAGTTTGGTCAGCACTTTTTCACCGGCTGCATGAATTTCTCGTTGGAAACCATCCAGCCGAGACCGATCGACGGGAAAAATCCGAACCGATGGCTCTTTGCGAATCGTTCGGATCCGTTATAGCCGAAATTGCCCTCGACGAAATAGCGGGAATCGTAACCGTAAGCGAGTCGCCCGGACAGCGAAATATTCCGGTTCGGCAACGACTCGTACAACGACCACACCTCCGTAGTCGTGGCATTCCGGATCGTACCGACCAACATTGCCGTAATATTGTGTTTCTCCGCAATCGTCTTGGTGTAATTGGCGCGAAGTTCCCCGTACAAGGTCGAAGTCACGTATTTTTTTCCACCGTTAAAATCGAGGTATTCGGTTCCGTCGTCGGGATTGAGCGACTGCAAGCGGTATTCGTCATTGGGCAGCCCGGCGACGGGGCGTAATAAAACGGCACGAATCCACGCTGCAAATCATAGTACGAGTCCCGCTTCAGATTGAAAATTCCCGACAACACCAATCCCTCCAGCGCATTCTCGAACGTATGCGTCAATTCGACCTGGCTCGTCATCATCGAAGACGAACTTTTCTTGAATCCGCTCACCATTTCAGCATACGGATTCGTATAGACGAGTTTGCCGTCCTGGGTCTGATTTCCGAAAAGGGTATGCGTCGTATGGCTGTGCTCCTCATCCGGCTCATAAAAAGGAAGAAACATGACCGGAGTGGCATTACGCGCCGCGCTGAACATTTCGCTACCCTCCTTTTTGGGTCCCGTACGCTCATCGAACGTCCCGTAGAAGCGAATGACCGCCTTGGTCCTGCGCGTCAGTTTGATGTCGACATTCGAGCGCAGCTGAAACCTGTTCAGCTTGATATTGTTATCGAAATTATTCCGGCTGTCCTCCTTCAAAATACCCTGATCCCTCAAAAATTGGCGGACAGATAATATTGTACGGCCTTACCGCCTCCGGTAATATTCATGCTGTAACGCTGATTGATGGTAAAATCCTTCATCATGTAATCGTACCAATCGACAGACGGATAAAGCACCGAATTTCTTTTAAGCTGCGTATTCATTATCTTCGCGGTAGAATAGGGCATCATCTTTTCCGCGCCCCATCTTGTCCTCACAGCCTCGTTGTGCAGTTTCATATAGGTAACCGGATCGGCCAGTTCCACGAGGCTCGTGTTCATGGAGGGTCGAGATCTCGGCCCGGACCGAAAGCCGCACGCTCTCTTCCACACCGCGCTTGGTTGTCACCAGAATAACTCCGTTCGCACCGCGTGCACCGTACAGAGCCGCAGCACTGGCATCTTTCATGACCGAAAAACTTCCGATGTCGTCCACATTGAGACGTGCCAGATCGGAGGAACTCATTTCGATTCCGTCGATCAGAATCAACGGGTCTTTTTACCGGCGCCGAACGAAGTCACTCCGCGAATGAAAAATTCGGCGTCGTCGAGTCCCGGCTCGCCCGAACGCTGGTACGCAATCACACCTGCCAGCTGACCGGCAAATGCACTCGTAAGGTTGCTGGCCGGAATACGCAGTTTCCCGGGATCGACGGTCGACACGGATGCGATCACGCTCTCCTTCTTCTGCGTTCCGAAAGCCACAACCACGACATTTTTTCAATTTCCTGCGAATCGGGCTGGAGCACCACGGCAAACCGGTCGGCCTCCTTCGCTTTGATCTCTTGGGTTTTATAACCCACATAAGAATATACGACGATATCTTCGGTATTCACCGTCAGTTCGTATTTACCCTCCGAATCCGTGGTAACGCCCTTGGTGGTACCTTTTATCGTAATGGTGACGCCCACCAGCGAAAAACCGTCGGGATCGACTACCCTGCCGGTCAGTTTCATCGATTTCGAACCCTGTGCGGAAGCCGACAAGGCGAACAACAAAGAGAGACAAAGGACCCGGAAGGCCGCTGTTATTGGCTTTCTTTTCATGGATTTATGTTTTAAAAATCGAATTAATCGTTCATCGAATGGGCATCCATTCCATGAACTGCATTCATCGTATCCTCCTGGCTGAGGTAAATGAGTATGCCGCGGCGCACTCTTTTTTGAAATAGGAAAAATTGCTGTCGTAATTGTCGAAGTTCATGACAATGGCATTGATGTATTCGCGCGCCTTGGCCGGATTTTTCCGCTCCAGCATTTTCAGCAATTCATAATCATAAATGCCGTCCCCTCATCGCTTCAAGCCGGATCGAAGAGTATAGTTTGCGGTATCCCGGATAGGTTATGTTGGCATCGCCGGCCGGAAGTTTACCACGGTCGCGCGAAGCGTCGGACGTCAGCGGGTCGCTGCCCCAGAAATTCAGTCCCCAGTGAAGATAGCCGACAAGACCGTATTTGTAATTGATCCAATGCAGAATACGGGTTTGCACGAGCGGCTGTTCCAGGAAACGGTTGGCATAATTCCCCCAGGGGACCTACACAGGTGTAGAACCAGATTTCTTTCCCCTGTTTTTTGAGATCCTGGTAGAATTTCCAGTCCCGGTGTATCACGTCCAGCACCGGAACCCACACGTCGATCGTTCCGGCAAGCTCCTTGGAAGTAAGCACGGCGTCGAAGACAGGAACCCCCGGCAGGTGTTTTTTCACATATTCGCTGATTGCCCCGTACGACGGCGCATTCCGTGCCGTCGGCTCGTCGGCAATATGCTGCATGTAGCGGCTATACCACCCTTTCTCTTCGAGATGGGCTTTCAGCGCGGGCAGATACTGATCCAGATAGTTCTTCGTCCGGGGGTCCGTGATGGGCAGAATCACCCGGCGCAGTCCGTTCTCCACCTTATTGGGAGCGGCCGTCCCTTTGTATTTCCGGGTTTCCTCGTTGTCCGGAAGCAGAATCTCGACATGGAACGGTTCGTCCCAGGCGCCGGAGCGCCAGGCGAGATGCCCGCCTTCGATTCTCTTCAGAGGGGTCTCTCCCGCCGCATCGAAAAGTTCCACTTCCCGGTCGAACCGGCTGAAGTCGAAGGTATATTTACCGTCATCGCAGGTCGCCAGCACATGCCAGGAAGGATATATCCGATGAACGTTCTGTTTGTGCGAAACCATCATTTGAGCATGGACGCCGACCAGTTCCCAATATAAGTCGCTGTACAGTTCGACCGGAGCCATTCCGTTGAGATAGCTCAATGTCACCGGCGAGGTGTGTGCGGACCAGTTGCTCACCAGAAGCGAAGTCTCCCCGATCGTAACGGGAAAAACCCGCACATAAAACTCTTTGCTCCACGACTGTTTTTTCCGGTCGACCTGTCCTTCTATGACAAGCTTGCCCTTATAAAGGCCCGGTTCCGTATTCCTGGCAATCGGAACGGTGACCCACACCGGCTGCACATCGTTCACCTCCATATCCATTTCGACATCCGTCAGAATCGGATCGGGGAAATAATCCGACGGGGTCCGCAGCAGATCCTTGGACGTCGGCTGATACTTCCGGCCGGCCCTTACATATCCGACCCAACCGGTCTGTGCTCCCTCGATCTTTCCGGCTTCTCCGGCAACAGATTCCACATAAGCCCGCATCTCTTTCACCTCCCGGTTGGACTTGATGACCACCTGAAGCGTCGCATATTCGCCTCTGGCGACTGCAAGGGTATCGATTTCATCCACGAAATAGCGCCGGTCCTTGAACACTTTATCCAATGCGTCCACCTGATAAAGATAGAGCACAAGGATCTTTTTCGCGTGCAGGGCTGTCAGACAGCAGAACACGCCGCAAAAAAATTAGAATAAGTTTTCTCATACGGTTAATTTTAGATTGGTTAGTGGTTCACTGTTATTCAAAAAAGCCGGTTGTCGGCCTTTGCCGTAAGCGCATGAATCAGGGGTTTGTAAAAAAATCCAGGGCCGTATCCGAAGCATATTCTCCGCGTTCAACCAATCCCAGAAACTCCTTTCCTCTCCGAAGCGCCGTTTCATCTTTTTGTACGGCAGTCCATCCATCGGCCAGTTCGCGGGCTTTCGCCTCATCTCCGGCTATATGCCAGGCCGCGGATTGCAGAAGCTGGTATTCCGGAGTATTTACATGCGAACCGACAAGACGCTGTAAGAAATGCTCCCGTTGCCCTTTCAGCCCCTCCCGTTCCGCGGCAACGAACGACAGCCAGTCCTCGAGTCTCGTGTCGATCACCTCGTCATACGGCTTGCCGACGCCGAGATTCCGCGGCCACAATTTCGCCTCTTCAATTTTATCCAAGGCCGCTTTAGGCTGCTTTTTCAGCATTTTATCCACCGCCAGCATCAACTTGATATGTTTTTTGCAGGTTGATTCCGTCCTTTGCGCCCTCGAACGGAAGGATGCGGGTTTTCGCAAGGACCCGTTCGGCTGCGCCATACTCTTCATTGCAAATCAAGGCTCTCACCAAAAGCGTTTCCGTCGGGAAATGGTTCCGCTTCCGCCGGCTGAACTCTTCGATCACGGACAACGCTTTCCGATTTTCCGAATGCCGCATGTAAAACCGGGTGAGCGCATGTGCATAGCGCCACTCCGAGCTGTCGAGCGCCACGGCCTGCTTGTAATCCGCCTCCTGCAGCGTCTTGTCGGGTTCGAGACTCGCCCTCGTTATGTAAAACGGCGCGAAATCGGGTTCCCGGCCTTGTTTTCGCAACAACATCAAAGCCTCGGCATCGTTATTCCGGGAATAGTGGACAAGCGCCAGCAAATAGGCGCTCCGCCAGTTTCCGCTCTCCCTCATCGCCCATTCGAATACCGGCACGCTCTCCTCGCGAAAAGGGAACACAAACGACACATCGGAAACATCCGCTTTTTCCAACAGGTCCCGATCCTGCGACAGGTATGCGCTCCAATACGCAGTTTCCGCATCGCCCGGCGACAGCGACAACACTTTTTCCGCCCGGCCGACCTGCCCGATCGAATAATACCAGATTGCCAACTCCAAATAATTTTGCACAGCCATCTCATTTCGGATCAGCGACTGAAAGACGATCCGGTTTTTCTCATCCGGGTCGGCCCAATAGCGCTCAAAGCGCACGAAGTCATTGAGCGGATCGCAGTTTTCGATCGTCGAGAGCACGGCGTCGGCGTCTTCCGAGAGGCAATCGGACGCCATATACAACATTTTCAGACCTTCAATGTTATAGGCATTCCCGACCAGACTCTTCCGGGCATACTGAACGCCCTCTGCATATTGTCCGTCCCTGACATACAATTTGGCCAACTGCGTACAGGCCGCACTACGATATTCATTCGTAAGTGCCGCGACTTCGAATCCGTCTATCGCATCGTCAGTCCGGCCGAGCCTCATCGCCGCACATCCCATCAGGTAATTGGCCTCTGCATCGTACGTATCGACGGCAAGCGCCCGCATCGAACAATCGAAAGCTCCCTGACAGTCGTTCCGGTTAAGCAGCAGGGCGGACATCAGATTGAGTCCCGGCACATAGCACGGATCATACCCGATACTTTTCCGGGCAAAAGGTTCGGCGTCGGCATAATTACGAAGCCATACGAGATACTGCCCCCGCACCCATTGTCCGTAAGCCGTTTCCCAATTGAAATCCCTGGGGGCGACCATCGGACGGGAGAGCGTCTTGTCTCTGCCCGTCCACAACTCCACCCCCGGAAGCCATCACCCGCCCCAGAGAGTCCGGAGAGACCCGCACTTCCATCCGGAAGGGTTTTCCGGGAGACCAGTCGGCCCTCCGCTCCGCAATCACTCTTCCCGATTTGTCATATACTTGCAATACGACGGATTCGCGGCGAAGCGGAGAGACGGCTATCTCCGTACCCGATTCCGTCTCCTTCAGATTGACGACGCCTTTCAACGTCACGTCGGCCGCCCCTTCCGTCCCGTGATACGGGAACCAGTATTCCGTCCACATATCGGTTCCATAAGGGGCGAAACCGGTCTGTTTGTAAGGAGTCCGAACGCTCGTAACCATATTTTGATTGAACAGACGACCGCTTTGAAGCTCCACGTACTGCCCCGCATTATCCGTAAGCAATTCCTCCCAGATGTCACCCTGATCCGACAATGCCCAACTGAACATCTTCCGTCCCAGCTTGTCGTCCCGCTCGCTGTAATGCATCATCCCGAAATTCCGGTCGGCCCACCATGTTCCGAAATATTTGTCGCGCGTACCAACGATGTGATACGATTTAGACCACAGAAAATTATTCTCGCGCCATTTCGAAAGATCCTTGCCGTACTCCCTGTCATAGGGCCAATCGTGAATAGTGCCGTCGTGCCGCACGACCATCGTTCCGGGATAAACGAATTCCAGATCGTCCGTCGCCGAAACGCCCGAATTGGCCCAACTGTAATAAGGCTGCGAAACGCCCGAGTTATTATGCCACACGGAATTCGTCTCAAACCACATTCCATCGGCCGGCAGCCGAATATCGACACTCCAGGTCGTCCGCGTCAGCAAATCGAGCATCCGGATGATACAGCTCGCACTGCCGTCCGCATTTTCGCGGGTCAGATAATCCACGGGATACGAAGTCGTAGGGCTGTGTCCCACCACTCCGTAATTAAACTCGATACCTCCGCTCGTCCAGGGACCGCGCAGGGAAATATCGCGGAACTTGACTACGTCGTTGTCATAAATATACGCGAGACCCGTCGTTTTGTCCGTAGCGCCCCACACTTTGCCTCCGATTTCCGGCATAATGGTGACAGCCACATAATCATTCTCCAGCACCACGACATTCCATGCTCTGTCTTCCGCCCGGTCCGTGAATCCGTCATACCGAAAATACGGATATATCTTTCCCCGTACAGCTATCGGATTAGGGTCTGAAAAAGGATATGTTTTATACACCGTGCGTTTCTCCCTCACCGTGGCCCGCTGCCCTCCTTCTGCGACTGCGGCAGAAGGCTGCACAAGAATATAAAAAAGGAAAATCAGGATAACGTGTTTCATGACATTGTCGTTATGATTATGGCAAGTCGTTTCCGGCTATTTTGCCATCTGCGGGACCATGTAGTTTTTATCTATTTCCATCATATAGGCTCCATCCCTGTATCGGAACATGACGTTGCTGATGAACATGTTCCGCGGATGTATTTTCTCTTTGCTGTTGTGCGCATGGAACACGATACGCAACCGCCCCGTTTTATCTTTGAACATGGCGCTGTGTCCCACGCCCACCAGGTCCCCGGGGAACTGCAATAACGGATTATGATCGTATTTGGTCCACGGGCCGGCAGGAGAGTCAGCCGTCGCGCATCCGACGCCATAATTGGGGCTTTCGTAGCTATTTGCCGAGTAGGTCATGTAATAAATACCATTATGTTTTATCACGAAACAGCCTTCGTTCACCCGCGGCCATACAGTCTCCCATTCCTGGGAAACATGGATACATTTCTGCATTGTCCCGGGTTTAATCCGGAGCAAATCGTTTTCGAGTTCACACACCCAGATATTGAGACCGTCGTTAAAACGGTCGAAATACATGTATTTCCGGCCGTCGTCATCGATGAAAAGAGTGTTGTCGATACACTTCTCCCCTTCGATCATCGGTTTCCTTTCCTTCTGCACGAATGGTCCCAAAGGCGAATCGGACACTGCGACACAGATATGCGATTGCGCGGAGAAAAACATATAGAATGCTCCGTCTATACAATAAACCTCCGGAGCCCAGAACCAGCGGTCTCCGTATACGTCGTCCTTATGCAAGGCCAGGCCTTCGGCGGCCCGGCCGGAAGCCTTGCGCCAGGTTTGCAGATCGTCGGATTCGAAAACGGCGATTCCATTTTCAGCCTTTGTTCCGTAAGCGTAATACGTACCGTCATGCAACAGAATAAAAGGATCGGCCAAAGGTACATTCACCATCGAACGTTCTTTCTGTGATTCCGAGCCCGACTTTTTCTGCCCGGAAGTTCTCAAACCACATCCGTTCAATAACATCAAAGTCGTCAATACAAAAATTGCTGATTTCATTTTCATTCGAATTCCGTTTTTAAGGTTATAGCAAATGTAAGGGAACCCCGATCCTTTTCGGGAAAGTATCTCGCCAAAAAATACGACAGTCCGGCACCTGTCGTGCAAAGCCATTACACAATGATTACAAGATAGTTACACAAAATAAATGTAAGTTTGTAGCATAATTTGACCGGAATACGTCATTAATAACGAAGCGGAAGCGATGTAAAACGGTTTCTTGCAAAATCCGATTTAATTCCTATCTTTGCCTCACCGGTCGATCCACAGATGGGAACTTGTATCCGCCGGCACCGATTTTACCTCACAATCGTTATCTCAAACAATACCTCGAAAGTGATAAGCAGACCTTTATATCACGCTGCAAAACACCACTGGACGGTAAAACAGAAAAAACGCTAAATCTTCGTTACACACCCTATATGTCGGAATTATACGAACTTTTCAGTCAATATCCCCGCATCTCGACCGACACGCGCCGGATCGAACCGGACTCCATCTTCTTCGCCCTGCGGGGCGATACCTTCGACGGCAACCGTTTCGTCGCCGAAGCGCTCGAAAAAGGCGCGGCCTACGCCGTCTCCGACGATCCGCAGGTCGCCGCTTCCGATGAGCGGCAGCGTATCCTGCTCGTCGACGACACACTGAAAGCCCTTCAGGAGTTGGCCCGGGAACACCGCCGGGCGCTCGGAATCCCGATCCTCGCCATCTCGGGCAGCAACGGCAAAACCACCACGAAAGAACTTGTCAGCCGCGTGCTGGCCGAACGCTTCGAAGTCTACGCCACGCACGGCAACCTCAACAACCACATCGGCGTGCCGCTGACGCTGCTCGCCATGACCCGCGACACCGAATTCGGCGTAGTCGAAATGGGCGCCAGCGCCTGCGGCGAAATCGCCCTGCTGGCATCGGTCGCCGAACCCAACTACGGCATTCTGACCAACATCGGCCGCGCGCACCTCGAAGGATTCGGCGGCCCGGAAGGGATCCGCCGCGGCAAGGGCGAACTGTTCGACTTCCTCGCGGCGAACGGCGGCCGCGCCTTCGTCCCGGCCGACGACGAAATACTGACGAACATGGCCTCCGAGCGCGATCCGCTGGCCGCGGAATATTACTCCGTATCGCTGGCCGACGGCATCGAGAACCACCTGGACGGCAGCTACAATCGGTTCAACATCGCGGCCGCCGTCGCCGTGGGTCGCTATTTCGACGTTCCCGACGAACGCATCCGCCACGCCATCGCCGGCTATGTTCCCGACAACAACCGCTCGCAGCGTATCGGGACTCCGCGCAACACGCTCGTCGCCGACTGCTACAACGCCAACCCGTCGAGCATGCGGGCTTCGGTCGGGAATTTTCTCGCCGAGCCGCTCGAAGAGCGCCAGCGCCGGGTGCTGATCCTGGGCGACATGCTCGAACTGGGCGACTGGTCCGGACGCGAACACGCCGCGATCATCGCGATGGCCGCGCAGGACCCCGGAACGGAACTGCTGCTCGTAGGCCCGGAATTCGCCAGAGCCTACGACGGACTCGCGGAAAAGCCCGCGAACGTCACACTCTGCCCCACGCGCGACGACCTGATCTCGCTGCTGAAAGTATCCCCCGTGGAAAACTCCCTCGTGCTGGTCAAAGGCTCGCACGGCATGGGGCTGGAACAGGCGCTGGAGATGCTCTGACCGCTGCCGGAAACCGACCCGAAAACAACCGGAATAACCCCGACCCAAAATAAACCGACCCATGAAAAAACTACTCGTTATCCTTCCCCTGCTGGCACTGCTCTCCTGCACCGGCGTCCCCTCGCAGACCGTTCTCTCGCATTTCGACTGGACCGAACCCGCCGATCCGCAGGGAGAGCAACCCGAAACCTGGAACGGAGTCGAAAAACCGCTCGTCACGTTCGGCTCGACGGACATCCGCTATCCCCGCGCGACACCCTGCGCAGATGCCGTGACGGACCAAACGGCCCTCACGGGCTGGCGCGGCGAAAAGGTCTCGGCCCAGGCTGTCGTCTCTACTCCTGAAGCCATCGACGGCCTGACCTGCACCGTGGGCGACTTCGTCGCGGACAACGGAGCCAAACTCGCCGGCATCGCCCGCGCGCGTTTCGTCAAATACGTCGTCAGCGACCGTTTCCTGCCCGACCAACCCTGCGGCGCACGGCCGGAGAACAACCCGGCCCACCTCGAAGCGGACCTGCTCGACGAGGCGGCTTCACTCGACGTGCGCGCCCGGTCGACCCGTCCCGTCTGGATCACGGTCGACATCCCGCGCGACGCCGCCCCCGGCCGCTATACGGCTCCGGTTGCGGTAAAGGGCAAAGGCATCGACAAAACGCTGACGCTGTGCCTGAACGTCACCAGCCGCACCCTGCCCGCGCCCTCGGAGTGGACCTACCACCTCGACCTGTGGCAGCATCCGGCGGCCGTGGCCCGTGCCGAAGGGGTAGAGGTCTGGAGCGACGAGCATTTCGAACGGATGCGGCCGACGATGCGGCAGCTCGCAGACGCCGGGCAGAAAGTCATCACGGCAACGCTCAACAAGGATCCCTGGAACAACCAGTGCTACGACGCCTACGCCGACATGATCGTCTGGACGCGCCTGGCCGACGGCACGTGGGAGTATGACTTCACGGTCTTCGACCGCTGGGTGCAGTTCATGCTCGACCTGGGCATCGGCAAGTACATCAACTGCTACTCGATGCTGCCGTGGAACAACATGCTCCACTACAAGGATGCCGTGACGGGCGAATTCGTCGACGTCAAGGCCGATCCGGGCACGCCGGCCTTCCGCGAAATGTGGGGTCCGTTCCTGCCCGCCTTCGTCGGCCACCTCCGCGAAAAGGGATGGCTCGGCATCACCAACATCGCCATGGACGAGCGCTCGCCCGAGGTGATGGCCGCCGCGACGGCCCTGCTGAAGGAGGTCGCACCCGAACTGGGCATCGCGCTGGCCGACAACCACAAGATCTTCAAGCAGTATCCCTACATCAAGGACATGTGCGCCAGCATCTTCGGCCCCATCGAACAGACGGACATCGTCCAGCGCCGCAGCCAGGGGCTGACGACCACCTTCTACGTCTGCTGCTCGTCGGGGTTCCCGAACACCTACACCTCGTCGGGACCGGCCGAGGCGACCTATTTGAGCTGGTACGCCGCCGCCGAGGATTACGACGGATTCCTGCGCTGGGCCTACAACTCGTGGGTCGAGGACCCGATCCGCGACTCGCGGTTCCGGAAATGGGCCGCCGGCGACACCTACCTCGTCTATCCCGAAGGCCGCTCGTCGATCCGTTTCGAACGCCTCGTCGAAGGCATCCAGGACTGGGAGAAAATCCGGTTGCTGAAAACGGAATTCAGCGGCGACGACGCGAAACTGCAAACCCTCCACGACCTGCTGGAGCCGTTCCGTTCGCCGGTCGCCTTCGACGGTTGGGAGCAGACCCTTCGCGACGCCCGCGCGACGCTGAACACGCTCTGACCCGCCGCTGACGCCCGACCCGGATTCCGCCAAAGCCGCCACAGCATTTACCGGCAATCCGCAAACACACTGCTTCCATACGAAAAACGAGCGATGCCGTGGCATCGCTCGTTTCGTTTCAATGTTTCAGCACCCGTCCGGGCGGCAGGTCGATATGAGGAGGCTCGGCCAGCGTCTTTCCCCGGTTGTAGGTCTGATCGTCGGGAAGCCCCCTGCGGCCGGTTCCCTCCTGCATCAGGGCTTTCAGCTCGCCGAGGTGGTAGCGGTAAATATCGCGGCAGCGCGCCATGCTTCCGGCACAGCGAAGCCGCCATGCCCACCACTTCGCCCATCATGCCGGTCGTCCGCATCACGCGCACGGTTCCCAGCGCCACGTGCGTCACGCTGATATTCCGGCCCGCCATGAAGAGGTTGTCGACGTTACGCGAGTAGAAGCAGCGGTAGGGAATCGGATAGGGGTGAATCGGAATCTGCACCGAAATGGCCTTGAACTCGCCCCCGGGGAAATGACGGCCATTGACCGAATCGGGGTAGTGCAGATCGATGCTCCACGACGTCGCGGCCGTGCCGTCCTCGTGAAAAACATAGCGGCGGATGTCGTCCTCCTTGAGCACGTAATCGCCGATCAGGCGGCGCGATTCGCGTTTCCCGGCGACATAGGCCACCCATTCGAGCCGGCGGCCGCGGAACTCGTCGTTGGCTTTGAGGTCGTTTTTCAGGTAGCTCCAGTTCGAGTAGACCGCCAGCAAGCCGTAGTCACGGATGCGCTCGAAGTCGTCCACCTGGTTCCGGAACATCCCGGTCTCCCAGGTCCACTGTCCGCGGATCACGCGTTCGCAGCTCTCGTCGCTGAATTTCAGTCCGTATTCGAAACGGGGGAACTTCGCGCTCCCCGGCTCCTCCACCGAGTACCACTGCACCGATGCGCCCATCGTCATGCTATCCTGTTTTTCGGGGGCTTCGAGTTCTCCGAACTGCGCCCGGGATTCGCGCCCCATCAGGTAATCGGCCCCGGCCAGATAGCCCACCGCACCGTCGCCCGTGCAGTCGGCGTACACCGGAGCGCGGAACACCACGCGCTCGCCGGTCTCGACCTGCTGCGCCACGATCTCCGTAATGCGCCGTCCCTCCATCGAGACCCCGTTGGCACGGTAGCCCAGGAAAAGCGTCACGTTCGGCTCGTTCTTCACGAAATCCAGCTTCCGCTCGTCCTGGTAATAGTCGGGCGTCCCGGCGTTCATACCCTTCGGCGAGGCGAACTCCCGGACCATGTTCCCCAACTCGGGATAAGGACCGACCCCGAGGCGGCCGCCCAGCAGCACACGCACCTCCGAGCTGTTGTTGCCACCCAGCACCGGGCGGTCGTTGAGCAGCGCCACGCGGCATCCCAGCCGCGCCGCCGAAACCGCCGCACACATTCCGGCCAGGCCGCCGCCGACCACCACCAGGTCGTATTCACCCGCATCGCGCGGCTCGGCAGGCCGGTTCGACAGCCGGTCGCGGAACGCGGCCAGCTCCCCGGCTTCCGCGGGCGGTTCGCGCCGCTCCGTCGAGAAGTAGAGCGCATCGCAACGGCCGTCGAATCCCGTCAGGTCGTGCAGGGCGATCTCGGCCTCGGTTTTGCGCACGGCGACCTTCCCGGCGTACTGCCACTGCCAGCAGTCGCCGCGCCCGCCCAGCTCCGCGGCCAGGCGGCGGCCATTCACCGAAACGAAAAACCGCCCGGGACCTTCGCCCGCATACCACGGCGAAGTCCAGTTATAGGTCCTCACGTAAACGTGGTAGACGCCGCGTTCGGGAAACCCGACCGACGCCACCGCATCGCCGACGGGACGGCCCAGGCCGTGCGCCAGCAGATAGGGCGAACCCATCCTGTCCATGAACTGCTGGTCGACGACCCAGCCCCCTTTCCGTCCGAACGCCTCGGCCTCGACCAGCAGTTCGGCGGCACGTACCCCGGTCAGCGAACAGAGTCCCAGCAATAAAATCCAAAATTTTTCTTTCATACTCTTTTTACCTATTTATAACCGATTTGAAATTTCGTTTCGACAACCAATATCGGCATTCCGAACGGCATATACAACACCCGGAGGGCAAAAAATCGTCGGGAACGGTTGCGGGAACGCTCCCGACGATTTTTTCGGCAAAACGCTTGTTTTTTGTTTTCGGGTTTCCTTATCTTTAGTATTGCGAAACCAAGACTTAAAACAAATCAACCATTTAATTCAAAGCATTTTACACCATTCCGAACACCCGGAGGTTCCGGATCGGAAAAATTGCAGGAATAAACCCTCTACAACCTTAAATCCATGAAGCGAACTCTACGATTCACCCGGGCAGTCTGCCTCGTCTGCCTGCTCCTTGCGGCAGCGGTCGCACATGCCCAGCCGCGCACGGTCTCCGGCACGGTCGCCGACAAACAGACGGGCGAACCCATGCCCGGCGTCAGCGTTGTCCTGAAAGGCTCCACGCTCGGCACGACGACCGACAGCAAAGGCGCCTTCCAACTCAAACTCCCCGCGCAGCAGGGCACGCTGCTCTTTTCGTTCCTGGGGTACAAACCCCTCGAAGTCCCGACGGGCGGTAACAAGGACGTATTCGACGTCCGGCTCGACAAGGAGACCCTCGACATCGAACAGGTGGTCGTGGTCGGCTACGGCGTACAGAAGAAGGTCAACCTCACGGGCGCCATCTCCACCATGGAGGGCGACGACATCTCCCGGCGTCCGGTCATGCTGGCCTCGTCGGCCCTGCAAGGGCTTTCGGCGGGCGTCACCGTCACCCAATCCTCGGGCCAGCCCGGCTCCGACGGCTCGACGATCCGCATCCGCGGCGTGGGCACGCTCAACAACTCCGACGCACTGGTGCTGGTCGACGGCGTGGAGGGCAAGCTCGACGGCGTGAACCCCAACGACATCGAGTCGATCTCGGTGCTCAAGGACGCCGCTTCGGCCGCCATCTACGGCTCGCGCGCGGCCAACGGCGTGATCCTCGTCACCACGAAGATCGGCACACAGGAGAAGTTGAGCGTCAACTACAACGGCTACGCCGGATTCCAGCGGTTCACCACCCTGCCGGAGTTCGTCAACGGATACACCTATATGAAGGCCATGAACGACGCCTATGCCAACTTGGACATGACGCCGCTCTACTCCGACACCTACCTGCGCGACTACCTGCGCTACAAGCGCATGGACCCCGACAACTACCCCGACACCGACTGGCAGAAGGAGGTCTACACCGGTTCGGGCTTCACCCAGAGCCACCACGTCAGCGTCAGCGGCGGCAAGCGGGTCAATGTGCTGGCGTCGTTCGGTTATCAGGACCAGGACGGTCTGCTGCCGCACTTCTCGTCGGACCGCTATTCGTTCCGCCTGAACGCCAAAATGAACATCACCAAGGCCATCGAGGCCTCGATGCTCGTCGACGGACGGCGCGCCGACATCAACTCCCCGACCGGCTCCGCGGCGGTCAAGAGCAGCGTCAACCGCATTCCGAACATCTATCCGGCGCGCTTGAGCGACGGCCGCTGGGGCACGGGACTCAACGGCAACAACCCGCTGGCGCTGGTCACCGAAGGCGGCATGAACAACGGCGTCTACTATAACCTCCGCGCCAGTTTCCAGGTGACCGTCAGGCCGTTCGACGGCGCGAGCGTCGAATTCAACTTCACGCCCAAATATTCCAACTCCCACGTCCGCAAGTTCAACAAGGCCATCGAGACCTTCGAACCCGGCCGCGAGATCCCGGCCTACACCTCCCCGGCCAAGAGCAGCCTGAACGAGAGCGACAGCAAGACCACCGAGAACCTGCTGCGCGTGATCGCCCGCTACAACAAGACCTTCGGCAGCCACGAGATCGGCGTCCTGGCCGGTTACGAGCAGATCGCCAGCAAGACCCGCGACATGGGGACCCGCCGCGAAGGCTTCCCGCTCACCAACTACCCCGAGATGAATGCCGGTTCGACCGAGAACATGAGCAACTCGGGCGGCGCGAGCGAATGGGCGCTGCTGTCGTGGTTCGGACGCATCAACTACGCCTACAAATCGCGCTACCTGTTCGAAGCCAACGTCCGCGTCGACGGCTCGTCGCGTTTCGCCCGCGGCCACCGTTTCGGCACGTTTCCCTCGGTATCGGTGGGCTGGCGCCTCTCGGAAGAGGAGTTCCTCAAAGAGGTGCGGTGGATTTCGAACCTCAAGCTGCGCGCCTCGTGGGGCCAGCTGGGCAACCAGCAGATCGGAACCTACCCCGCCTACACCACCATCACGCTCGGCCCGAGCTTCATCTTCGGCGGCAAACCGGCCGACGGCGGCGTGCAGAAATCCTACGCCAACGCAGGCATCACGTGGGAGACCACCGAGACGACCGACGTGGGTCTCGACGTGGCGCTGTTCGGCAACAAGCTGAGCGCGACGTTCGACTTCTACAACCGCAAGACCAGGGACATCCTGCTCACCCTGCCGCTCCCCGGCATCACGGGCATGAACGAACCCTACCAAAACGCCGGCGTGGTGCAGAACCGCGGCTGGGACCTCGAACTCAAACACACCAACACGGTGGGCAAATTCAGCTACCAGATCGGTTTCACCCTCTCCGACGTCCACAACAAAATCCTCGACCTGAAAGGCGCCGGGCCAATCATCAGCGGCTACAACCTCAAGGCCGAAGGCTACCCCATCAACTCGATCTACGGTTACAAGGCGCTGGGACTGTTCCGCACCGAGGAGCAGCTGGCCGAAAGCCCCAAACAGACCTTCAGTTCCTACGATCTGGGCGACATCCGCTACACCGACCTCAGCGACGCGGGAGCGGCCAACACCATCGACCGCGAGGACCGCACGGTGATCGGCAACCAGATTCCGCGCTTCGTCTACGGCCTGAACATCAGCGCGCAGTGGCGCAATTTCGACCTCTCGGTGCTGATCCAGGGCGTCGGCAAGAAGGACGTGATCTACACGGGCGACGTGGTCTGGGCGCTCTACAACGCCGGCAAGATGCAGACCTGGCAGACCGACTACTGGTCGAAGGAGAACCCCGACGCCTCCTACCCGCGCCCGATCGCGGCATCGTCGCACAACAACTTCCAGAATTCGA
>VOFJ01000343.1_pt1 | contig 54001 bp, 71 predicted proteins | sample 5384081 | NCBI WGS metagenome assembly VOFJ01 (sample SAMN12384729, study PRJNA508395) | human gut metagenome | isolation source: healthy gut I | host: Homo sapiens | reverse complement strand
AGCAGATATTGATAACCTCTATAAAACGGGTGTAAATCTGGCTTCAGCTGGAGTTAGCAACATCGGTGATGCCTTTCTGCAGAGCAGTCAGTTTCACGACCTTATCAATGGAAAATTGGGTGCAGCCGTGAATATCGTAGATAACTATTCTGCGCTCTTTTGAACAGCTTGACAAAAAGCGTTGGCAATACGTTGTTGGGGATGGTTGGCGGCAAAGACAATGTAGCTGGTCTATTCAACTTCGCCAACTATAATCTTACCTCATGGATGACTGATTACATGAGCGAAACCGCAGGTAACTACTATACCCAAAGATGGTATATCGCTCGTAGAGATCAAGGTTCAGAAACGCTATGTGACTACTATCCTCCTACTGACGACAATAGCATCATCTATGGAGGTGAATGGACGCGATTTAGCACGAGTGACCCCAATTTCTCTCCAAGCTCAGCTCAACAAGAGCAAATCTTGAGTAATTCCGAGCGTTGCGCTGGATGGTCCACGTAGCCGAGTAGATATGCTCAACAAGCAAAACGACGGCTTTAACTATTACATCAACTACTACCTCTATAGCTACATAATTAGCCGTGGAGGAAGACAAACTCAAAAGTCCTATGCTTATGAAATCCATGTGACCAAAAATTGGAACCGTGTGGAAGAAGTGTACGAGGAAGTGTTTGACTCGTACAGCATGGACTTGAACACCTTCAAAGCCCAGTTAAACGCCAGACTCTCGGAGTTTAATGATAACGAAGAAGGCTATACCTATTATATAGGCTCGGATAGCAGAAACTATTATCAGGCTACCGATGCCGGCAAACTGAAAGGTTGCGAAAGCGTGACTATTAGTGTCACCTGTAGTGATGGCGTTTCCTTGGGGGAGCGGCAGCACTCAGTATAAGTGTCGTGAATGCAGTGGCTCACCAATGCACATAGTAAAGAGTGTGCGATGAGAACAACCATTACAGAAGGTTCCGGTAGCCAAGAAGAATTGGCAAGATTGGAAGCTGAATACAAAACAACAGGTTGAGCAAATCAATTCTGAGATTGCCACGTTGGAAGCTGATAATCAAAGGTTGATTGAACAGATGCACCATAATCCAGCATTAGGGCCTTACAACGTAAAATTGATTGAAGCAAATAATGCCAAAATAGCACAGCTTAAAAAAGACTTGGCCGAGGTTCAGCAGAAACAAGCTGAATTGGAACAAGCCAAAGCTGATGCAGCAGAAGACAATGCCATAGCCACAGACGACTACTACCGTATTCCAGCCATCATGCAAGATTGCAAGACCGCTTACAATCTCACATGGCAAGGCCCCGGAACATGGGAAGGCTATACTTATGTGCGCAAAGCAACCATGCCAAACATCAATGGCGTGATCACTTTCAAAGCCACTCTGAGCATAGTACGCAAACCGAAGTACTTTTTGGGCATCAAGATACATCGTGCCATCCTTCAAATCAGCTGGGAACTCACTTCTGAATACACCAGTACATCTGTGGTAGAAGTAATGACGCTCGACCCGAATAAGAGTGATAAGGAAAAAAAGCTGATGAAGTGAACAAACGTATCTCCGAAATAGCTCAGGAATATCCTTCCTGTAAGATTACTACGGAATATGCAAAGAGTGCCCCGACAGAGAATGACGGTACACCTGATACCTATCACTTGCTATGGCAAAGCGACCGATTGGAGATAGCCAGACAAGTTGATAGTCGTATAACAAAAAAAATCTATGCCGACCTGGTATCGCTGGAGAAAATGATGCACTACAAGCGTAGCATCATTGACGTGCTGAAATCCGTAGCACCGCATATAAATGATGACCAAGGAAGACGACTTACCCTTGTAGAACAATGCCGAAAACGCTGGTTACGAAAGGCTGCAAACAGTATGCATTCTGATAGTTATAACGGTAAATACGATGAGGAGGAATAAGCAATGAACAAGGTAAATTCTAAGATTAGGAAAGTAGTACGTACTATTCTACTAATGATAGTATTAATTGGCTATCAACAAGAAGTCCATGCACAATGGAGCTTCGATGTACCAAGTATTGAGGCCTATATCAATGACCATAAGAAGCAACGCAGTTTGCTTTTGGCCAAAAGTACGCTTGAATACAGCAACAAGTTGTTGCACGAATACAGTAGCAAGGAAACCGTGAAGTACAAAGAACTGAACGTGGATCTTGATAAGTACACACGAGCCTTCGATGTGATAGACGTGCTCTACCAATCGCTTCGTACAAGTCTGAATGTATACTCCACTTATGAGGGTGTGAGTGACCGCATACAGGACTACGAGAAGCTGCTCAATGACTACAATGAGAAAGTGCTTAAACGGCATCATGTAGAGTTGGCCGACACAATTATCATTGGCATCAACAGACGAGCTATTGAGCACATCGCAGAAGAAGGTGAACACCTCTACAAATCGGTTAGCGACTTAGTGCTTTACGCCACAGGAGCAGCAGCATGTTCTACAGCCGATTTGCTCATTGTGTTAGAATCCATCAACAACGGCCTTGATAATATTGAGAGGCATTTGAACCGCTCCTACTTTGAGACTTGGAGGTACGTTCAGCTTCGCATCGGCTATTGGAAAGAGAAAGTCTATCGTACCAAAACCAAACAGCAAATGGTTGAAGATGCTTTTAGCAGATGGCGTGTGGCTGGAAAGTTAGGATATTAGTAAGAACTAAAAATACTACAATAATGAAAAGCAACAAAGAAATTACTGTGCATGGCTCTGGCTATGACCACTATAGGTACATCTGCCGTTCATGCACAACGAGTGACATACAACCATGACACCTCGAAAAAGAATCAGGTAACAGTTATGGAATTGGGTAGCGGTTCGTTGACTCCGGAGCTCTATTACACCCCTGCTTCATAGGAACTACAAGAAGTCTGCCGCCCAAAAAGAACAAACAGTCGTTCCGAACAACTGCAAGTATTGCGCTCTCTACAATCAAGTGGGATGAAGCGGAGGCAATCGATTCTGCTCTCACTGCAAGGGCAAAGATTGAAGCGTTGAATGTGACCGACCGCACTGTGGATGTTGCATGGCTGGCCGAAGGTTCCAAAATCAACAGTAAGATGGATGACTTCCAGAAGAACATTGATCGAATCATTTCAGCTGGAGGCGACTTTTATGAGAAGCAACGCTGGACGGAGTACTACAACGTGTTTCAATGCGCCATCAAGTCCACCAAAGAGGCATATATGCCCAATGCTCAAAGAAAGAGAATGTATCTGAGTATCTACAAAGATGTGTATGCCCAGAATGAGATTCTGATCAAGCGCCTGGTTCAGATGAACAATGCCGCAAAGACGAAGGAACTCCTTGCTGTAAATGGAACCTATCGCACAGCGAATAAACAAAGCATCGCTGGTGAAGCTCGAAGCCGATGGAAAGAAGTCGGCGAAAGAACTAATGGCGGGACAAAAACGGAACAAAATCAATGAGAAATATGAACAATAAGCGTAATCATCAAAAGTAAACGACTATGGCAGATACGAGTAATATCTTATCCGACTTTGGCATCAATCTCCTTGAAGAAGAGATAGATGACGTGATTTTTCAGACCAATGAGTTCCTCTGTGATGCCACCTTTACAGGCTCACAAGGCCCATTTTGGTGGATTCTTCAAATGAACATGGCATTGGCAGCCTTGTTCTCCATCATTGTAGCCGCTGGTATGGCCTATAAGATGATGGTGAAGCATGAGCCGCTGGACATCATGAAGCTTTTCAAGCCATTGGTTATTTCCATCATTCTCTGTTGGTGGTACCCACCTGCAGATACAGGAATGGGCAATAGCGGTAGTAACTGGAGCGTACTCGACTTCCTGAGTTACATCCCCAATGCCATTGGTTCCTATACCCATGACCTCTATCAGGCAGAAGCAACTCAAATTGAGGACAAATTTGCCGAAGTACAGGAGTTGGTGTATGTGCGTGATACCATGTATCACAGTTTACAAGCACAAGCAGATGTAGCTCATAAAGGCACATCTGACCCCAATCTCATTGAGAGCACAATGGAGCAAACAGGAGTGGATGAAGTCACCAATATGGAGAAGGATGCTTCTCGATTGTGGTTCACCTCATTAACAGCTGGAGCCGTAGTCGGGATAGACAAACTCGTGATGCTAATAGCCCCAATAGTCTTCCGAATCGGCTGGTGGGCCACGATTTACTGCCAGCAAATCCTACTTGGAATGCTCACGATATTCGGGCCTATACAATGGGCGTTTAGTCTTTTTGCCAAAGTGGGAAAGCTCTTGGGCAAAGTGGCTCACACGCTATTTGACGGTACATTTCTATGGAGCGATGCTCTATTTCGTCGGCTTCTACGTTTTGCTACTCTTCGACATCGTTCTCTGCATTCAAGTTGAGAATCTGACCGCAATAACAGTGTCTGAACAAACAATGGCCGCCTACCTGCAGAACTCATTCTTCTCTGCCGGCTATTTGATGGCCGCAAGTATTGTAGCCTTGAAGTGCTTGAACCTTGTTCCTGACTTGGCTGCATGGATGATTCCTGAAGGCGATACTGCTTTCTCAACCCGTAACTTTGGTGAAGGTGTAGCCCAACAAGCAAAGATGTCTGCTACAGGGGCCATGACCACCATGATGAAGTAACAATCAAATAATAACGCAATATGGTAATCAAAAATCTCGAAAACAAGATTAAGCTCGTCACCATCATCTGCTCGATGTTCCTTGTGGGATGCATTCTCATCAGTATCTCCAGCATTTGGACAGCAAGAAGTATGGTGGTTGATGCTCAAAAACAAAATCTACGTATTGGATGGCAATGTGCCCATCTTAGTTCAGCGAACCACCATGGAAGAAACCTTGGATATTGAAGCGAAGAGTCACATCGAACGCTTCCACCACCTCTTCTTCACATTGGCTCCTGATGACAAATATATCAAGTACACCATGGAGAAAGCCATGTATCTCGTGGATGAAACAGGATTGGCCCAGTACAACACCTTGAAGGAGAAAGGCTTTTACTCGAACATCATGGGTACAAGTGCCGTATTCTCCATCTTCTGCGATAGCATCAAATTCAATGAAGAAAAAGATGGAGTTCACCTACTATGGCCGTCAACGCATTGAGCGACGTACCAGCATTCTTACTCGTGAGTTAGTTACTGCCGGTCAGTTGAAACGAGTGCCTCGCACCGACAACAATCCTCATGGATTGCTTATCGTGAACTGGCGCACCCTGCTCAATAAGGACATCAATCAGAAAACAAAAAAGCTAACTATTAAAAGGTACGCATATGAAAGGATTCAAGAAAATGCTTTTCGGAGAGAAAAAATGCCTGATAAGCAAGATCCGAAGTATAAAGAACGCTACGAGCGTGATGTTGCAGCTGGTCGCAAGTTTGCCAAAAACACTTCGCATTGACAAAGCAGCCGCTAAGGTGCAGAAGTTTGCCGACATCCATCGAACGTTGTTCCTGGTCATCGTTTTCAGTTTTGTGGCATTCATCTTTGGTTTCAACATCTTCCGCATCGTGAAAGTGTACAACCGAGGTGAAGAACGCCGCACAGCCACAGAGCTTCAAGACTCGCTCTTGAAGGCTCGACATGACCGTTTGGTGTCCCCTATTCAAAAGAGTGATAACCCTAAAATAAAAAGAGCAATGAAGCTGACAGATAAAATCAATTTTCGACAGCCTAAATACATGCTGCCGCTCATCGTGTATCTTCCAGTGATTGGCACGGCCTACTTCGTCTTTGATATGTTCGACACAAAGATTGAAGATAAGCCGGCTGCCAATCTTCAAACTACCGAATATCTGAACTCAGACCTTCCTGAAGCTCAGATTAAGGGAGGTGACGGCATTGGAGGCCGCTACGAAAGTATGGTCAAATCATACGGTAAGATTGAAGACCATAGTGCTATAAGTAACATCGATAGAAATAATCAAGATGAAAAGGAAGAGTACGAATCAAAATACTCAGATGCCGAATTGGAACTGCTGGATAAAGAAGCAGCCCAAAGTGCATCCATGCAAGATAAGGAACTGCAAGAAGCCAACGCCAGAGAAAGAGACCGTGAAGCTATTGCCGAACTCCAGAAAGCGCTGGCTGAAGCTCGCCTAAATGGGCAGAAAGGGCTGGAACCTGATAGTGATAAATCCGATGGAAGCCCTGAATCCGACGGTAAGGTTGAAATGAAAGGCAAAATCGAGATTAACGACAAAGCAGTGAAAGGTCTTTCTGATGCAGAAAAGCCCAATGAAGTGGTCAAGAAAGTAAAGACCTCTTCGGACTATTTCAATACCTTGACCGAAAATGAGAAAGAGCCCAATCTCATCAAAGCCATCATCGATGAGAACGTGAAAGCTGTTGATGGCTCACGTGTTCGATTGCGCCTACTCGATGACATAGAAATAGGCGAAACCGTGGTGCGAAAAGGGTCTTACCTCTACGCCACCATGAGTGGTTTCGGATCTCAACGTGTCAAGGGTAACGTGAAAAGCTTGTTGGTAGATGACGAACTGGTAAAGATTAACCTCTCCATCTACGACACCGACGGTTTGGAAGGATTGTACGTTCCCAGTAGCAGCTTCCGAGAGACCACTAAGGAAGTGGCCAGTGGAGCCATGTCCAGTACCATGGATATGAACACTACAGGAACAGGAAGCAGCTTCTCACAATGGGGAATGCAGGCCGTAAGCAACGCCTATCAAAAGACAAAGCAATGCCATCGGTAAAGCTATCAAGAAGAACAAGGTGAAGTTGAAGTACGGCACCTTTGTGTATCTCATCAATAGTAATAACAACAAAAATGAAGTGAATATGGTTGAAGCTAACGAAGAAGGAAAACAAGTGGAGCAAGAATACGGGTATCACTCTTACATACAGCCCGGCGAATACATTGCAAAACTTGAAGGTCGTACATGGTATGGTAAACACAACTGCATGGGACTCTGTTGTTACTTCCACACAAAAAGAAGGAGAACAATTAGCACTATATGCTTTCAGAACCCGTTGGGCTCCATACATCTACACAACCAAAAAACGTAAATATGATTTTCATCCATCTGGAGAAATCAAAGATGGAAGCTGGTGGCGATGTACCGTAGGAATCTGTAAATCAAGTGGACGAAGCACATGGATAAAAGCCGAGCCAATAGAAGAAAAAAAAGAGTTAGAGGAACTTGAAGTACTGTCTAGTAAAAGAAAGAAATAACAAAAAAAGAATCAGAATAATGAAAATATCAAAGCTTCTATGCGCATTTGCAATAAGCGCATTGTCTGTGACCAATGTTATGGCACAGCAGACCTACGAGGAAATGGAACAGCTCACAGTCAACGAGCAAGTGACCACCGTCATCACAGCCACAGAGCCTATTCGCTTTGTGGATATTTCTACTGATAAAGTTGTGGGCGACCAGCCCATGAACAACACCATCCGCTTGAAACCCAAAGACAGTCTTTATGTGGATGGTGAAGTGTTGGCCATTCGTAACCATCGTCACCGAGCGCTACCGCACACAATATGCTTTGCTTTATACCACTCGCTTACAAGAGGCGGTAACTGACAAAGAGGTGCAGCGCCAGGAAATGATGCCATATAACAATCCTGCGGTCAGTATGTCCACAGAAGAAATGACAAGGTTCGCTCGTCAAATATGGAACTCTCCTGCCAGAATCAGAAACGTGAGTACCAAGCAGCATCGGATGGTGATGCGACTCAACAATATCTATTCAGCCGGTGACTACTTTTTCATTGACTACTCGATCGAGAACCGTACCAACATTCGCTTTGATATTGACCAAGTTCGAGTCAAACTCTCAGACAAGAAACTATCCAAAGCAACCAATGCACACGTGATAGAATTGAACCCCGTTATGACGCTTGAACAAGCCAAGTCGTTTAAGCATGGATTCCGCAATGTGATAGTCCTGAAGAAGATGACTTTCCCCAACGACAAGCTGCTTACTATCGAAATGTCCGAGAAGCAAAATATCAGGTAGAAACATCCTTCTTAGCATTGATTATGAGGATGTTTTGTCTGCCGATTCGTTCAATGCTGTTTTTTGTTAGAGGAGGAATAAGCCTATGAAAAAGCATCTCCTAACCTTAGTATGTACTACAATACTAAGTATATCAACCTTTGCCCAAAGTGGCAGCGGACGTGTGTCTTTAGGCACTGGTTTGCTCTATGAAAATGGCTGGGATGTGACCCTTGCTTATGAGCATGAAACCAAGTATCATAACGCTTGGGAGTTCTTTGGTAATGTCTATCTAAAATGGGATGAATGTGCTTCTTGCAAGCACATCTGCCCTGACAGTTTTTTTTTGGCAGAACTATCGCTCGTATGGCGTAGGTGCAGCCTACAAACCTTGTGTAGTCAGAGGACGCAACTACCATGGTAATCTCAGATTGGGCGCATCAGCCGGAAGCGATACAAAGGACTTTCTTGGCGGCTTGCATGTAGGCTATGAGCACAACTATGCACTTTCGTTCGGGTGTGCAGCTTTTTTTTTTGGCAAGTGAAGTCAGACGTGATGATTGAAGGCAAGGACTTGTTCCGTACAGGAGTAGTCCTTGGTGTAAAACTACCTCTAAAATAAAATGACATGAAGCATATTACATACTTACTGCTGGCATTCGCTTCGTTGTTGATGACAGCTTGCGATGCCCATCAGGATTTCCCTGACACCACCATCAAGCCCTGCCACATCCTTTGCACCGATGGCAAGGTTGTGCCCTATTCTCAGTATGAAGCTGAAAACAAGCAGGCCATTGCCGTAGTGTTCAACACCCATAAAGGTGAGAACATGGAAGGTACTGGCTATGCCGTCTATCTTTGGGACATCGAACCTGTCGATTTTTTCCGACAGTTTGGGTTGTGCCCAAGGTACTTCTGCTGACCTCATGGCACATGATGGCAACCTCAATACCTACAAAATGTATGAAGGGAAGGAAGTCGGATCACCATTGGCCAATAGTGTATTTGCTATTTGGGCGTATGGTCAGAGTGCCTACATTCCTTCGGTCGCTCAGATGCGTTTGCTCTATGCTGCCAAGGATATTGTCAACCCCTATATCAAGAAATGCGGCGGCGACCCCATCCCTGATAATCCCGATGAATGTTGGTATTGGACATCTACAGAAGTGCAAAACCAAGATTTGGTAAAAGCATGGCTCTACTCACTTAGCAGTGGTGCCTTGCAGGAAACGCCCAAGAATGCCTCGCATAAGGCACGTGCAATCATCTCATTGAATCAGTAAATCATCAATTTATGGAAGAAAGCAAAGAGTTACAAGGAGCCTATAAGATATTCCGAGCGGTCATCTACATTTCTCTTTTGGTGGAGTTCTTTGAGTATGCCATCAACCCTGAAATGCTTGACCATTGGGGCGGTGTCTTATCAGACATCCATGGCCGTATCAAGCAATGGATGATATACCAGGATGGGAACCTTATCTTCAGTAAGGTGGCCACCTTCTTGCTCATCTGCATCACCTGCGTCGGCACCAGAAACAAGAAGCATCTGGAGTTTGATGCCCGTAAGCAGGTGCTCTACCCTTTGGTGAGCGGCGTATTCCTCATAGCCCTTTCTGTGTGGCTCTTCGGCAATACGATGGATATGCGTCTTTATTCCCCTTAGATTGAACATCATTCTCTACATGATTGCCACAATCATAGGAACCGTGTTGGTGCATATTGCCCTCGACAATATCTCCAAGTTCCTAAAAGAGGGATTATTAAAAGACCGCTTCAACTTCGAGAACGAAAGCTTTGAGCAGTGTAAGGATAAGCAGGAGAACAAGTACTCGGTGAATATTCCCATGCGCTACTACTATAAAGGCAAGTTCCGGAAGGGATGGGTGAACATCGTTAACCCTTTTTCGCGGTACGTGGGTTGTGGGTACTCCTGGTTCTGGTAAGACGTTCTCCATCATCGAACCTTTTATTCGCCAGCATAGCGAAAAGGGGTTTGCGATGGTGGTTTACGACTATAAGTTTCCGACTTTGGCCACAAAACTCTACTATCATTACAAGAAAAATCAGAAGTTGGGTAAACTTCCAGAGCACTGTAAGTTCAACATCATCAACTTCGTAGAAGTGGAATATTCACGTCGAGTGAATCCTATTCAGCAGAAGTACATCAATAACTTGGCAGCAGCCAGTGAAACGGCTGAGACCTTGTTGGAGTCTCTGCAGAAAGGTAAGAAAGAAGGTGGTGGCGGTAGCGACCAATTCTTCCAGACCTCTGCGGTCAATTTCTTAGCAGCTTGCATCTACTTTTTTATCAACTATGAGAAGGAACCCTATGACAAGAATGGCAAGATGTTGATAGCCGAGAAGAACTTGGACACTAAAACAGGTCGAATGATACCTACAGGTAGAGTGTTTGCTGAGAGTGGCAAGGAGGTACAGCCGGAATACTGGCTTGGCAAGTATTCGGATATGCCGCACATCCTTTCCTTCCTCGATGAGAGCTATCAAACCATTTTTTGAGGTGCTTGAAACCGACAATGAAGTGGCCCCATTATTAGGGCCTTTTCAGACGGCTTTGAAGAACCGCGCCATGGAACAGCTCGAAGGTATGATTGGTACGTTGCGTGTCTATACCTCTCGTTTGGCTACCAAGGAGAGTTACTGGATATTCCATAAGGATGGTGATGACTTCGACCTAAAAGTGTCGGATCCAAAGAATCCAAGTTATCTACTCATTGCCAACGACCCTGAAATGGAAAGCATCATCGGTGCGCTGAATGCTCTTATCTTGAACCGATTGGTCACTCGTGTGAACACTGGACAAGGCAAGAATATCCCGGTAAGCATCATCGTGGATGAGTTGCCTACCCTGTATTTCCATAAGATAGACCGCCTTATTGGTACGGCTCGAAGCAACAAGGTATCGGTAGCGTTGGGGTTTCAGGAATTGCCGCAGCTTGAAGCGGATTATGGCAAGGTGGGTATGCAGAAGATTATCACCACTGTCGGCAATGTTGTTTCAGGTTCCGCTCGTGCCAAAGAGACACGCTTGAATGGCTTTCCAGCGACATCTTTGGTAAGGTTGTTCAGCTTAAAAAGGGTGTAACAATAGACCGTGACAAGACATCCATCAACCTCAATGAGAACATGGATAGCTTAGTTCCTGCCTCGAAAATCTCTGATATGCCTACTGGTTGGATTTGCGGTCAGACGGCACGTGATTTTGTAGCCACCAAAACTGGTCGTGGTGGGTCGATGAACATTCAGGAGAGCGCAGAGTTCCAGACCTCGAAGTTCTACTGCAAAACAGACTTCAATATGGCCGACATCAAGAAGGAGGAAGAGAGCTATGTGGACTTACCCAAGTTCTACACTTTCAAGTCCACCGATGAACGTGAGCGCATTCTCTACAAGAACTTCGTTCAAGTGGGTGAAGATGTAAAGGCCATGATCAAGGACATTTTCAAAAGAAGAAGGCTATCTAAAGATTGGCCTACCAAAAGAAACAGATAATGAAACTGAAAATCAAGTTGCTGGCAGGATTCCTGCTCTTATGCAACACTCTAATGGCACAAGAGCGAAGCCCCACTCGTGAGGCTTCGTCCTTGTTTAGCCTCCCTCCCTTTGAACGAGCTGTACGATGTATCAAGTTCTATGAAGGCTTTCATCAAAAGCGCCATTATCCCTACATCGGCTATGGTCATCGATTGCTGCCTGGTGAACGGCTTACATGGCGGCTCACCGAAAAGCAGGCCGACTCTCTGTTAAGGAGCGATTTGCGCAAACTCTGTGCTTTGTTTCGTTCCTATGGCAAAGATTCATTGCTGCTGGCCACGCTCAGTTACAATGTTGGCCCCTACAAAGTTTTTGGGCAACAGCTCCATACCCGAAAGCCGGCTAATCAAGAAGATAAAAAGCAGGAAATAGGAACTTCCAGAAAGAGTATCTTGACTTTAGCAGATACAAGGGAAAGGTTGTCGCTTCGATTAGTCGAAGGCGATGGACAGAACTCAAGTTGTTGCTTCAGTCATAAACGTTCCGTTAGTCCTCATTTTGAGGCAACTAACGGGCGTTTTTATGTTATATAGCATATATTTTTGTTCGATAATCGGAAAACAAAGAGTAGAAAATAGGAAAAACAGGAAAAACTATTGGGATTCTCATAGAAAATTACTACTTTTGAAGCAAATATCACGCTAATATTGGCGTAAAATCATCAGAATATGGCAGAAAATCGCATTAAAGCCGTCCTTGCTGACAAGAAAAAAAAAGACGTGCAGGTGGCTGGCTCAAGAAATAGAAATGAGTGAGAATACAGTCTCTCGTTGGTGCTCTAATAAGATGCAAACCATCGCTATCGCAACTTGATAAAGTAGCAGCAGCTTTGGATGTCGATATTCGCGAATTATTAAGACCTACAAAAGAAGCATTATGAGATATAGTTTTTCTGGACATGAGTCTTTTTTCATTGCAAATCATTATGGTTAAAGAAAGGCTATGATTTCATTTGTAATAAAAAAGCATTTTGCAGATACAGACTCTGTTGTAGAGCTAGGAGTCGGTAAAAATATGGTGTCGGCCATTAGGTATTGGCTGAAAGCCTTTTCATTGACAAAAAGAAGATACTCTCACAGATTTGGCTGAATACATTTTTTTTAGTACAAATACTGGTAGAGATCCTTTTTGTGAGGATATAGCCACCCTTTGGGTATTGCATTATAATTTGGTTAAATCTCAAGTTGCAAGTATTTGTCAACTTGTATTCATCGATTTTCAACGTGAAAGAAGGGAGTTTGACAAAGTACAGCTTCTATCATTCATTAAAAGAAAGTGCAGTGTACCTGAACAAAAAGAACGTCTATAATGAGAATACCGTTTCAAAAGACATAAATGTGTTTCTCCATAGTTATATTGAACCCAATGATTTAAAGCAACTTGAAAGATACTCAGCTTTGCTTATTAATTTGGGATTGATGCGAGAAATCGAAAAAAGGAGTCTATCGCTTTCAGGAAATAGATACAGATTCTATTCCAGATGTTGTAATCCTATACGCTTTATGTGATATTAAGGGTGAAGACAAGCTACTTTCTTTTGATAAGATACAAGAGTTAAGTTTGCTTTTCTGTATTCCTATAGCTAGCTTTTTTAGATAAAGTAAGACATATTGCAGAGGTGTATTCTGACTATATCACTTATTCTGATAATAGCGGAATACGCAACATCTATTTCAAAAGACAATATCGAAAGTATTCATTTGCTCGACATGTATTACAATCATGAAATATAATCCTTCAATCAACATAGAATATGGAATTGACAAAGATTTCCATTATATGGTTACGCCAAATGCTCAGGCCGTAACTGGGGAACTTGTGTCGAATTTTCATTCCGGCATACATTCTTTTTTCTATCATTGGTACTTACGGAACAGGTAAGTCAAGCTATTTAATGGCATTAGAAAGAGATTTAATGGAAGGTTCTAATTACCTTATACAAAACAGCACTGTTTTTGGGTGAAAACTTTGGTGGTTTTGAATGCCTCAATATATTGGGAGACTATAGTACCCTTTCAAACCTATTGGCAGACAAACTTCATAGCGACCGATCTGATGATACTAAGAATATTTTCACAGCATTATCAGAGTATTATGCTAAAGTGAAGAAGGCGAATAAATTTCTCTTCATCGTAGTTGATGAATTTGGCAAGGTATTAGAACATGCAGCTAAGAATAATCCAGAGCGAGAACTTTACTTCTTACAAAAGTTAGCTGAGTTTGTAAATGTGCCTTCTAGGAATATTATTCTTCTGACCACTCTTCACCAAAATTTTGGCGCTTACGCAGGTAAACTGACCGATAGCCAAAGAAACGAATGGCTGAAAGTGAAAGGTCGATACAAAGAACTGGTGTTCAGCGAGCCTGTAGAGCAACTGCTATATCTTGCAGCTGAGCAAATCTCCAACACAAATCTGAGATATGATTCTGCAGCAATGGTTGAAATCTTAGCATTGGCCAAAACGAACAAAGTTTATCTCGCCACAACTAGACGGAAAGACTATTAAGAAGTTGTTCCCCTTAGACGCTTTCTCTGCCATGTGCATGACTAAGGCTATCCAGAGATACGGTCAAAATGAGAGAACTCTTTTTTCCTTCTTAATGTCGAAGGGAGCAAATTGTTCAGTGAGTTCGTTCCTCAAGAAAATGAGACCTATAACCTAGCTATGGTTTATGACTATCTAGTGTATAATTTCTATTCGTTTCTTTCAGAAGCGAATGCAGACTCAATGAACTGGACCTCGATGCGCGTAGCTATCGAGCGTGTAGAAAGTGGCGTTATACATGCTGCTTACATTGCTGACGCCTTGAAGATAGTCAAAAAGTATTGGCTTGCTCAGTTTGTTTGGTAGTTCAGCTACGTCAATTAGCAAGGAAACTCTTGATAGCTTATGCCCAAAAAGCATTAACCATTAAGAGCCCAGAGAAGGTAATTGATGCGTTAACAGCGCAAAAATTATCAGATTTGCATCCTACAAGTCTTCTTACATCCTCTTTGAAGGAACTGACTTAAACTTAGAAGATGAGCTCTTTAATGCAGCCAATATCGTACAGAAACCAGCTGCTGAAATTAGCAACCTGAGTCCCTACTTGACTCAAAAAGCCATTGCTGTATCTGAAGAGTATTATCGTAATGGCACACCTCGCTATTTTGAATATGTTGCCAGAAATGAGGCAGAAGCCATTATGCCGCAAAATGACATAGATGGATATGTGCAGCTCGTATTTCCTTTGGATGACCAAGGAATACCTTTAACGTTGCGTATTTCTAAAGAATCTCCCTATGCGAACATCTTTGTGGTGTTTACCAATGTTGACAAGATTACCAAACATCTGTATGAGATAGCCAAACTTCAATATCTTATTGAAAATGTCGTACTAGATGACCGTGTGGCAAAGAAAGAAATCGAAAACCAAATAAAGTTTGAGAAGTCACAACTTAATAGCGTAATAAATGACTCTTTTTAGTATCTGGTTCGCAGAACTGCACCTGGATATACAAAGGCGAAATTATGGATGTTAGAAGCTTTAGAGACTTCAACAAACTGCTGTCTGCTGTTTGTAAGGATGTATATTCTTCTACACCTATCTTAAGAAATGAACTTTTCAATAAGCAGAAATTGAGCTCTGCCATTTCATTAGCAAGAGTCAAACTTCTTGATGCTATGATGGAAAATAGTGATAAAGAAGACTTTGGCTTTGCAGAGGCTACATGTCCCCCCCTGAAAAGACCATTTATTATACTATTTTCCAAAGTACCGGCATTCATCGAATGTCGCAAGATGGTATTTATATACTTGGTGAGCCCCAAAACGATCTTATTAAGGAGCTTTGGACAGTATGCTGTAACTTTATCAGTTCTACGACTGATAAGCCGAGAAAAAGTTAGCGAGTTGATTAAGATTCTAAAAGCGCAGCCCTTTAAACTCAAACAAGGTGTTATTGACTTTTGGATTCCCATTTTCTTGTTTATCAAACAGCAAGATTTTGCTATCTATAATAGCAACGGTGCCTACGTCATGAACATTACTAAGGAGTTCTTTGAATTGCTACAAAAGCATCCAGCTGAGTTTACAATCAAAGCATTCAATGTAAGTGGCGTAAAGATTGAATTTTTCAAAAAATATCGCCAGTTTCTGCGTAAAGATGATGGTACCACCCTCGGTTCTACATCCTTTATTGAGACCTTTAAACCGTTCTTGCAGTATTATAGAAGTCTCAATGAATACGCTAAGAACACTCGGAAATTTGAAAATGTATCAACGGCAAAGTTTCGCGATATATTAGCTCAAGCCAAAGACCCCGAAAAGGCATTCTTTGAAGATTTGCCCGAAGCTTTTGGCTATCAAGGTGAACAATTGACCAATAATCAAGAGTTCATAGAGCAATATCTTGAAAAGATTCAGACAGCTGTTAGAGAGTTGAATGTTTGCTATGATAATGCGATAACACGTATCGAAAATCGAGTTAAAGATGAGCTTTCCTTGGACGGTTCGTATGAAGCATACAAGCAGAATCTTGAGAATCGATATATGCATGTAAAGAAACATCTGCTCACAACTAAATGTCGCACGTTTCTTGAACGTATATTAGCTCCTTCCGGTTCTCCAAAGGAGTTTTATGAGAAAATCTGCAATGTTGTTATTGATAAACAACTTGTTCAGATGCGCGATAAAGAAGAAGAATCATTACTTGATAATTTGATTTTCTTTTTTCCATGAATTGGATCGACATGTTGCCATATCCTCAATGGATGCTGGTTCAGACGAAGTTTTCAATTTTGAGATTGCATCAACATCACATGCAATGGCGCACTCTCAGACATATCGACTTCCAGAAAAGCAGAAGGCCAAAGCAAAAGAAATATCTCAAGCTATTGAAGCGCTTCTGACAGGTGATAGCAACTTAGATGTATGCGTATTACTTAAAATGTTGAACGAAAAATTAGCTAAATAATGGTAAGACATATTTCGAACATTTTTTGAAGGCTAGTGGTAACTTTCTTCCCTCTCCCCAAGCAAGATGGTGTACCCAGAAAATGAAGCTTGCTGAAATGGAAAAATTTGTAGGTGACGAACCAACAATTTCATATGTTGGAATCAGAGGAGACGAAGAGCGTGAAGGTTATGTCTCAACGAAACGAAATATTCAAGCAATATTTCCCTCCAGAAAAAAACATCTGGAGTTTGGACGTTATCAACCAATTTTTGAGCCCAAAGAATGCAGAGAAGGTTAGATCAATCTACCTGCAGGTATGTCCTGATAATTTGGTTGACCCTATTCTCAAGGTTTTTAGACACCCCATTAACGAGAGATTTTTATTATAGCAAAAAACTCAATGCACTTCTAGATATAGACGTTAAGGTTTTCAATAAAGCTGTCTATGAATATTTGAAGACGACAGACCTACCTGTTGGTCAATTAGATGAGTTTCCGCTGATAGACAACGATGATGTTCTTGTAAAGGATGACATCTTCTCAATTTTGGAAGATTCGGGTGTTGGTGTTCCTGCATACTATAAGCCTGTTGAATTTGAGGTGGATGGTAGAAAAGGAACCTATAGCCGTAGTCGTTCAGGTTGTTACTTCTGTTTTTACCAGCAGAAGATAGAATGGATATGGCTATACGAACAACACCCTGATTTATTCAAGAAGGCTATGGAATTTGAGAAGGATGGCTATACATGGAATCAGCATGAAAGCCTTTCTGAACTCATTAAGCCTGAACGTGTTCGTCAGATCAAACTGGATGCAATCAAAAAGCAAGAAGCCAAGAAGAAACAAGGTGATGGCACCTTACTCGGCCAGTTAGATGATGACGAAAGAACTCATGTGTGCTAACTGTTTCATTTAATATCGATACATTATGCTTAAGTCGAATGTAGTATGGCCTGATAGCCGACGTTTCAAATCACGTTCAGAGTGGGAACCAATAGGTTTCTTCTCCGAGGCATTATGTAATGCTACACAGTTTGATTTGTACTTGGGCTTCTTTTTCTTCCTCTGCTATAAATGTATTAGCTGACAGCTTTGCAAGCTTTCTTTATCAAGGTGGAAAGATGAGAATGATTATAAACGATATTCTCTCTTCTGATGATAAGCACGTGATGATGGTTAGTGAATCGGATACCAATATTCCATTTTTTGATTTGTCTAACTTGGAGTCATTGAGCTATACATTGTCAAACAGAGATAAGCACTTTTTTGAATGCCTTGCTTGGTTGATAAAAATGAGAGAATTGAAATTAAAATCGTTTCACCTAAAGAAGGTCATGGCATATCACATGCCAAATGTGGCCTTTTTAGTGATGGCTTAAACAGAGTCGCTTTTGATGGATCATGCAATTTTTTTCACGAACGGCTCTAATCGAAAACATAGAGAGCATTACTGCATTCTGTGATTGGGATGGTCAAGGTGATGTTTTTAAGATTAATGATATTCAAGAAGAGTTCAATCACGTACCTTTACAGGCTACAATGATACTGTCACCTACTTGAGTTGCGACAAAGTCAAAACTGCAATTACCACTACTTTTGCGGAAAAAGACATTAAAGAGCTCGTTGAGGATGAGAATGTCTTGATAAGCAAATCTCTTGAAAAGGAATTGCCATCAAGTATAAGTAAGTATCTGACAAAAGCTAAGGTAAGAGTCCTTGATATGATTGATAAGATGGCTCCATCCAAGCCATCTGTTGAGGATTCTGATGAGCCTAAATTCCCATTTCCTGAGCCAAGAGAGTATCAAAAACAGGCTTTTGATAATTGGAAGAACAATAAGCAGCAAGGCTTGTTTGCTATGGCTACAGGTACAGGTAAAACATTGACTTCATTAAATTGCTTATTGAACATATACAAGAAATATCGCTTCTATAAATCTATCATTTTAGTTCCGACGATAACTCTAGTAGATCAATGGGAACAAGAATGTAAACGATTTAACTTCAAAAACGTTGTTAAGGGTCAGCTCCAAAAATGCAAAATGGAAAGACGAAATAGGCGCTATTAAACTCAGAGAAGAGATTAATGATAACGCAGACGTTTCGTATGTCATTATAGCTACTTATGCATCGTTTGCCCGTGAAGCAATTTTTTAAGGAGCTAATGTCTTTCAATAAGATGACTCAAAAACGTCTCCTGTTTATTGCTGATGAAGCACATAATATGGGGGGCAGGTAGAATCTTAGACCGGCTAAATGGCATTAAATATTTAAGACGCATTGGCCTTTCTGCCACTCCAGAGAGGCAATACGATGATGTAGGAAATAAAGCCGTGATGAATTTCTTTGGATGTGAAAAAAGTTATACTTTTGAATACTCCATGAGAGATGCTATTGAAAATGGTTTTCTTTGCAGATATTACTACTATCCTCATCTTGTAAGACTCACCGACGAGGAAATGTCTGAGTATATGCATATTTCTACGCAACTCGCTAAGTTCTACAGCAATGAGCGCAGATGCTTTAATACCGATGACGATATAGTAATGCGCCTGCTACTTAAACGCAAACGTATTATACATAAAGCGTCTAATAAGGATAGTATTTTCAAAAAGCATCTTAGAACAACGATACAAAGAAAAAGGAAATCTAAAATACACCTTAGTCTACGTACCCGAAGGTTCACGCCCAGACGATGAACAATCAGATATGTATGATAAGCGTGAAGATGTAGAATCTGATGATTACTCTGAAAATTTTAATTGATAAGTATTCTCAGATAGTCTTAGATGTAAGTAACGAAACAACAGTAAAAAAGTTCGTTTCAGGCATCAAAGAGAGAGGTATTATACTCGACAAATTCGCCAAAGGTGAAATAGAAGTACTTACTTCCATGAAATGTTTGGACGAAGGTGTTGACGTTCCACGTAGTGAAATGGCAATATTCTGTGCAAGTACAGGTAATCCTAGACAATTCATTCAGCGTCGAGGTCGTATTTTAAGAAAACATCCCGACAAGCATATGGCTGTTATTCATGACCTAGTTGTTGTGCCTGAAATAAACTCAGAACAAGAAAACTACGCTATGGAACGCAACCTTCTACAAAGTGAATTAAAACGAGTTCATGACTTCGCCATTCTTTCGGAAAATGCAGATTTTGCATATACTGAATTAGAAGACGTTACGTCATACTATAACCTATCAATATTCTAAAGATGGCATACAAATCAAATCTTGACAAGATGCTCGAAGCTGTGCTTCTTGATGAGCAGTTAATGAAGTTTGGCAAGTATGAGGCTTATGAAGTCGGCAATATTTATCAAGCTTTAGAGTCTGACAATTACGTCATAAACGTAGTTGCCCAAATTATTAAAAAGATGCTCTGAAGATGACGCTAAAGAGAGCGAAATCTGGAGAGAAATTAATGACTATTTAAAAAGAAACGTATGATTATAAAGGAATTACGAATCAAGAATTTCCGAAGCTACTACGGCGATAATAATCGTTTTGTCTTTTCGGATGGTCTTACTCTAATTATCGGCGACAATGGTGATGGTAAGACGACTTTCTTTGAAGCACTCCAGTGGTTATTCAATACGACCGTTGATAAAGGAAGTATGGACCATGTTTCAGAAATGAGAAAATCAAAGCTGGAAATCGGTGAATCAGATGAAGTAACAGTTTCGATGCTATTTGAACATGACGGTGAGAAGAGTGTTGAGAAGTCATTTTCATTTGAACGCACAGGAGAAGATACATTTAAGGTTGGTTCCCTTATGTATCGAGGCTTTGAAACCAATAATTCTGAGCGTGTTTCTGTTAATGGTAAAGCCCTAATTGACAGATGCTATGATGCCTTCATACAGCGTTTTAGTATGTTCAAGGGAGAATCTGAACTTAATGTATTTGACAGTCCAACTGCCCTGAAGGATTTGGTAGATAAATTTTCTGATATTCGTCAGTTCGATAAGCTTGAAGAGTTCTCAGCATCATTTGCACAGAAAGCAAATACAGCATATCTCTCAAACAGATTAAGTCTGATGAAAAAGTTTCAAAAGAAGCAAGTTCATTGGAACTTAGAATTAAGCATAAAGCTGATGAAATAAGCCAAACCAAGACAGATATTAAAGAAAAGACCCACTCGTTAGAGTTGTTTACGACCAAGCTTTCTCAATTGGAACAGAGTCAGGAGACCTCTGAACGATACAAGGATATTTCAAATCGCTTTAAAACCAAACAGGAAAAAGCGACGAGATTAAGAGCTCAAATTGGAATGGTGGACTATAACCATAGTCTGCTTGATAAATTATGGATTCTGGGTGCATTTCCTCCAATCCTCAAAGAGTTTCAACAAAAATGTTCTGCTCTAAGTAAGGAAAACGTCAACTCGAACGAGATTTCGATAAGCAGCAGGCAGCAGCGAAAGCGAAGCTTGATACAATCAAAGAACTACAAGGTGTGCTAATTAATGGTGCAACTGAACTTCCATGGTATTTACCTAATCAGGAAACAATGGAAGAAGATGCTTCATGACCACATCTGTAAAGTTTGTGGCCGCCCTGCACCTGAAGGTTCAGAAGCTTATGACTTCATGCTGCATAAACTTGAAGACTATAAGCGTCATGCTGAAGCTAAAAATTAAAAAGGAAGCTGCAGAAAAAAGAAATTGAAAAACAATCTCTCTTCAAAAACCGCTACATAGACGAATTACATAGCTTGAGTATTCAGTTAAGTGGAACAGAAGAGTCTAAAATATCAGCTATCGCAGGTGACATTAAAGACCGTATTGAGCTTGTCTCAAGACTAACGAATGATCTCAATGCAATCAATGAAGAAATCCGTGATATTACAGACGAGAAGTCAAGACTGTTGATTCAGGCTGGCAATATACCAGAGAGCGTACTTGAAGCTCAATTCAATGACATTCGTGGTTTATTCGACCAAAAAGAAAAAGAACTACGGTAAGATTGGCCCAGTTGAATAACGAATTGTCTAAGCTCAATAACGAAATGGATGAGTTACAAAAAAGGTATGCTTGATTCTTTATCGCCATCTAGTTCACAAGTAAAAGCGATGAGGGATGTTCATCGAACACTTGATGAGATTTCGAAGGCTTTTTCTAAGGCCAAAAAGGAAAACCTCAGAAGATTCTTGAATGATATGCAGGATAGAGCAAACGAATATCTTGAGGAGTTAAGTGCTAATGATTTTCATGGCGAAATCAGGCTCATGCAAACTGCTGATGATTCGACAGAAATTAGATTGTACAGCTCAAACAATACAGAAATCAAGAAGCCTTCAGGCTCACAAAAAACGGTTATGTACATTTCCGTTTTATTTGCCATTTCTGACTTTACAAAGCAAAAAAGAGAGATGAGGATTATCCTCTAATCTTTGATGCTGCAACATCTTCATTTGGCGACTCTAAAGAAAAAAAGAGTTCTATAATGTCATTGATAAGCTAAGCAAACAGTGTATCATTGTCACCAAGGACTTCATTTCTGAGGGTAAAGTTCGTCAGAAAGACATTGAAGGCCTTACATGTTCTGTATATCGCATTCAAAAGGCTACTGGCTTCGATCAAAGAAATATGGCAACCATTCGTACAACAGTTGAAAACTTGAAATAGTATGGAATCATTATATGAACTTTGGGGTAAAAGAAATCCTCAATGGGAAAAACGCTATCAAGATTCAATCTTAGAAGTGTTTTCAGATTATGGTAAGGGCGTAAATAAGTATCAAGACGCTCGTGGTAAAATATTTGGCGCTGGATATGAAATGTTTATCTTGGCGTTCTTCATTGGCTTATACTACAATCAAACAAAGCCACTTACTGATGATAAGGCCAGATTAAAGACACTAGGCCAAGCTATCATGTACTGGGGTAATATTGAAACCAGAACAGGTAGAAGTGCATATCCGCGCATTCGTGATTACATGTTTGCTGCGTTGATTGCCCGTACTGATATTGATTTTATTGCTCTTGAGAAAGGTGATATTACAGCGAGAAGTGTAGTCGATAAAGAAGATGATTGAGAAGATGGAACAATATGCCAACTTCGGGTTTGATTATATCCAAGAAAAGCTAGAGGATGACCCCAATCACTTTTTCAAAGATACCGCCTTCCTTACTGTATTTCAATCATTCCTCAATAAGAAAGAGGAAGAGGTTGATTCTGATTCTGACGATCCTGAAGAACTGTAAATCATTTCATTCATATGGCAAAGTGTAAACTTATGCCATATGAATGAAATAAGCTAAAGCAAGCCTTGTATAAGTCACATAAAGCAGAAGTTCACTTTTGAAACATAAAACAAACATATTATGGATATGCATCGAAATAGAAATAACAGTTTCGTAGGATTGTCACCTTTAGTGCTATTCCTATCTTCATACATTCCTTTATTTGGATTAATTGCACTCAGGCAATTCTACAATAATCTACTATATTTAAACTGGAGCGGATTCAATAAACCAGCCATAATATGCTTTTTTTAAGTAAATTCGGTATATCTGTTTTATGCTAGTAATTATTATAGTTTTCGGGTTGATTGGCACATATTTTGTTTTTTAGATTTATTGAAAAAGACTCAAGTAATGGTGCAACAATTGAAATTAAAGACATTTCTAGTTTGAATGATGAGCCTATCGCGTATCTTGCTACTTATATTGTGTCCATTATGTTTCAAGACTATTCAAACATTGCTGATGTAGTAACTGTATTAATCCTAATTTCCGCAAGCGAATGAAATCAGAGATTACCATGCATTTTTCAGTGAGTTTATTATCTTTACATTGGGTTTTGGTGAAACGAAGGTGCCAAAGGTCCACTCTTTTGCATAACTTCCCCTTACCCCATGAAGCGACTTGAGGCAATACGCATTACCCACCATTAGAATAAGGATTAGCCAAAATCCTGTTGAAAGGCTATTTTATACGCTGGATTCTCGGTATAGATGTTTAGCACGTACGTCCTTGAAGTCCTAATCCACTTTGCGGCAATCGAGATGTATTTGAAAACGAAAGTCTTAATACGACTCGTTATGGATAGCCCAAAATCCTTAACGTTTAATTTTCGGATGATTGTTTTGTAGAAGTTCCTTATCAATGCAGTCATCAGCAGGTATACTGCATTTTCTGCCATGAATGACTTTGGCAAGTGTTTCCATCAAACCCGTTGTTCATGTCATCGAGGATTCTTTCCTTCCCACCGCGCAGGTTATAGAACTCTACGACATCCCTTATATCGGATTCGAAATCATTGGTAAGGATACACCGGTAGGTATATTCTCCTTCCCATAGCTCCCGTATGTCATCTGTTCTTCTTTGTCTTTGGATGACAAGACGGTATGGTTTCCCCTTCCACTTTTCTACGACAATCGAATTCAGCTCGAACCTGATTCCGTTGATCTCCTCAGCCTTCCATCCCCTGAGGGCGAACATGTCATCGTAAAAAGCGGAGCATCTGTTGGCTCTGATATAGAAGTACTTGCAATGGGCCTTGACGGTATCTACAATCTCTTCGAGCACGACCCACAATCCATACGAGCTCTATTTATATGAATGCCGTTACATTCCAGCCTGGTGAAGATTCTTTCCAATGTACACTGCTGGCAGAACCGGACATTCGTGTTGCCATCCCGATTTTCAATGCCGACAATATGGTCACCTATAACGGCCACTCCCGGGCTGTATCCTGTGAACTTCTTTGTATGTACGTTTGGCATCATACTTCTCCGTTTCAATGAACTGGTGGTCAAAATCCAGATCGTAACCCTGCTCCTGACATAATTCTCCGGTAGCAATGAGAGACTTGACCAACAATTCGTTCATTGTGTCAGCTGTATTGAAGTCATATGAGTTACCTGAGGCTGGAGATGACTACGTTATGTTGTCTGTTGTCAGTTCTTTTTATGGCGCGAAGAATCGTGTCTGCGCTGCAGGTTTTAAGTTTGGGATGCAGGGAAAGATGGGGCATGAGATGAGTGGATATGTCTTCAATGCACGAGCCGCCACAGAAAGAATACGCACATGAGAGAACGGATGATTTCACTGTATTGGTAACCATAGGTTCTGCTACGCAGTCCTAATGTGGAGTCGATTACGTCCGATAAAAGAGCATCAAATTGCTCCATGATTGAAAATATTCCGCCAAAAGGTGTGATTGAATCGAATTTTATTTGTACTTTAGCCATGTCTGCTGAAGATTGGTTTGATTTTTATTGCAACACGAAGTTAAGTGAATCTTCTGACATGACAAAGCACTGGGTAATACATTACTACTCAGTGCTTCAAATTAGTTTTATACAAAAGTGTTGCGGAAATTAGGCAATATACAGATAGATGGGATCTCCTTCATAGAACACATCTCCTTTAAGGCTTTCAACGAAGGAGTACGTTTGAAGGACTGTATTCGTCTGCAACAACAACTGACCGGGGTTAGAGTGAAGGCGCTTGCAGCGGATTCAATCTATGCTAATAATGCCAACCGGAAATTTTGTACAAAATATCACATCAGTACTTCCTTTAAGCGTAAGGGCAGAGCTGCCAAAGACGAGCCGCTTCGTAAGATCTTACGGTCGGAACTCGGTCGTGAAAGAGCCACCCGCCTGGAAGGAAGCTTTGGAACACAGAAACAACATTACTCACTGGCCAGGATAAAAGCCAGAAACAGGAAAAACGGAAATGCTTTGGATTTTCTTTGGAATACATACGGCCAATGCGGCATGTATGATAGGAAAGGTTGAAAAGAAAATAAGAAAGGCAGCATAATCTGACTAAAATGAGAGGTAAACAGGAGAGGTTTTAACTTCCCCTAAAAAAGACATGTACATAATGCAAGGTTGGGAGAGAAAAAATAAGAGTATGTAAATAATATTCTATAAAAAAGGATGAAGGACTGGGGAGTTGACCGAAAAAAATTAAGAGAAAAGCTCACGTAAAGTAAAAACTTTTCTCTTAATTTATTAGAAAGAGGGACATTTACTGAATATCTCTAATTAACTGAATTACAAACTTTTAAATCAAGAAACAGAAGCTGTTTTCAACTACTGATTCGCATAATGTTACTAATGCTTAAACTTCTTTGTTTTGGAGAGTGCACCGGTATTACTTATGTAGATAGTACTTATATCCCCGTATGCCATAATAAAAGGATTAAGCGTAACAAAGTCTTTAAAGGTTATGCCGAAGTAAGCAAAAACAAGAACCAAGTGGAATTATTCTTATAACCGCTTAATCCCGAACTTAGGTTTGTATTTGCCGCATAAGTATTGGTTGTAAACAAACAAAAAAAATGTAAATGAAAATAGTAAATGAATGAGTTCTTTTTTGCATAGCTTATTATGTCCGTCAATAACCGGTTGCAATCTGTAAGCATCACCTGAAAGTCCCGATATGCTCTGAGATTTCTCATTCGGTTCCGCGCACAGCTCCATCAAAACAGTAACATGTTCCTCAAAACACCCAAATTGTTAGTTATACCATTTTCCCCTTCACCTGCCCTTCCCCTTCCCTCCCTATGGAAATCGCCGCCTGTCAGATATGACGAAGAATCAATATGCTCCTAAGCACGACATTCATTTATTAATACCCGACTTTCTTTCTTTTAATAGCCATAAATCAATCCTATATTCATCCTCTGTGGAACTCTGTGTACTCTGTGGTGAACTTATTATTTCGAATTACGATACATAGCAGGTGAAATTGCCGCCCTTCACCCGCTATCCCTTTATTCATCAGGGGATACAGAAGAAAGGTGAAGGGGCGGAAAAAAAAGAAAAAGAAGAGATAAGGTTGTTTTGGGCTATCAACCGTTTTTTTATCAAAAAGAAATATGGTTTAAAAGAAGAACCCCGATGAATCTAAGTCATTTTTTTGCTTTTAGAGAGTTTTTCAGGTAAAAATCAACCTCTTTGTGAAAGTAAAAGCCTACTTTTGCCCTGTGGAATTATCTTTGAAACAAAATCTTTACGTATGAAACATATCAGATTACAGTTTATACTTGTTTATTTATTCTTATTCATTTCTCTTTGTCATTCGTCCGAACTTCCGGAAGTCTTTACTACTTTGTTGCCCGCTCCGCAATCTGTCCGGTTGCTGTCGGCAGAAGCAGGCATTCATCCGCAAGATATTGTAGGCTATTGTTTGAAGAATAAGGCTGAAATCCCTTTCCGTCAGGAGTATTTTCCACGAAAGCTGCTGAAATCGGTTCGCAAAGGCACTATTTTATTGAAGATAGACAATCGCATAAAGGAGGAGGAAGGCTATCGATTAATCGTGTCTTCTGGAAAGGTTACGGTGGAAGCACGCACGCAAGTCGGGCTGCAATATGGCGTGCAAACGTTGGTACAGTTGGCACAGAATGCTGTAGAATTGAATACATCTCTACCGGCTTTTGAGATAAAGGATTATCCTTCAAGTTCCTATCGCGCGATTCATATCGATTTGAAAAACCACATGAAGCCGAAGGATTACTTATATCATATTTTGGATCGTATGGCGGAGTATAAACTGGAATGCTGTCGTTGTAGAGTATGAAGACAAGTTGAAATATGAGAATTATCCCGAGATAGCGTTGCCTGATGCGCTTTCCGTAGAAGAATGGAGTGAGTGGGCGGAGTATGCGCATCGGCTGAATATAGATGTCAGCCCTTTGATTCAAGGCATCGGGCATGCCGATTTCATTTTAAAACATGATGAATATAAGTCGTTGCGTGAGAATCCCGCGTCTGACTGGACTTGCTGTCCTACCAATGAAGACTATTACGAACTGCAATTCGGACTTTATCAAACTGCCATACGCGCAACTCCTCACGGAAAGTATCTGCATGTAGGAGGAGACGAAGCACCGGGTGTCGGAACTTGTCCTCGTTGCAAGGCAACCGGCAAGACACCGTTGCAGCTTCAGTTGGACTGGCTGAAAAGAGTCAGCGATTATGCGGAAGCTCATGGACGTATCCCTATCTTTTTGGGATGATATGCTGTTCAAGGGAGTAGGTCTGTATTATACCATCCTCGATTTGGAGAAGTCCGAACAACAAGACTCCATTTGGGAAGCACGTTTGCCCGAATTGGACCGCTATGCCAAACTGTTTCCCCGAAACGTGATTTATATGCGCTGGAAATATGAAGATGCATTAAGTAAAGGTAACCGGTTGGCATTGGGCTGGTATAACAGGCAAGGTCTGCAAGTGATGGGAGCCAATGCCGCGCAGACCACCTTTTGCCATGTTGCCGTTGGAAAACGGGCAGGCAGAGCATATACGCTCCTTTCATCTTGTAAGTAGCGAAATACCTTTGAAAGGAATACTTTGCACGGCATGGGACGATTCCTCTCCTCTGTTTGACACCTATTGGAAAGGATTCATTGCCAATGCGCAATATAGTTGGAACATAGCGGAGGAAATGGATATCCGAGAGTTTTCCCGTCGTTATTTGATTCGGGAGTTTGGAAATACAGTTTCTTCACTTCCCGACTTCAGATTGGCTTTGGAGTCCGCATTTCCGTTGTGGGGCAAACAGGTCTGCTGGATTATGGCGTCCGCAAGGCGATGTGGAAGACAAAAGGGAATTATAAGGTCATCTCTTTGCCCGGCGGGCAAAGAGGGAGTGGAGCAGAAAGTATGCGGAACGTTTGAGAGAAGCGGAAAGAAACAAGAAAACCCATGATGATATTTCTTTCCTTCTAAAACAGTATCGGGACAAAGCGGTCCGCAATGACTATTCTCTACAGGTGTTTTCCATAATCAACGAATTGACCGGTTATACAGCCCGCCTGTTGCTGGCAGTTTCCGTATATGACAAAGACCGGGATAAGGCAAGTCTGAACAGCTTGAGGCGTTGCATGGACGATTTCAAAACAATCCGTAGGAATATGGAGGAACTTTATTCGCGGACACGCACAATTGAGCAGCCGGCAGGATATATCCTGCCGATGGGATACCGCTCGCGTCTGGGACTGAATACGCCGGATTCCAGTTGGATGTTTCTTTTTGAGCTTGAATTATTGGCGCATCTTGATAAAATGCTATCTTTGTACGAAGAACCTAATTGACGGACATAATAAGCTATGCAAAAAGAACTTGTTCATTTACTATTTTCATTTACATTTTTTTTTTGTTTGTTAACCACCAATACTTATGCGGCAAATACAGGGAAGTATGCTTCCAATTTGAAATTCATTCCGATACCTTCGAGCATATTACCAACTAATGATGTGCGGATATTGTATCAAGACTCTGAGGGTTATATCTGGCTTCCCACTTACAACGGACTTGTGCGTTATGATGGGTATAGCGTAGTGAATTACGGGTTGAATGACGGAACGAATCTGTCTTTCAACTGTTATCTGAATGTAGTGGTCGAAGACCATGACAAAAACCTGTGGATTGCTGCGGAGAAAGGCGTGTTCAAGTTACACAAACTTACCGGAGACATAGAGCGTATCGGAAACGATAAACTGGAATCCCTGAACGCGGCGGATATATTCTGCACGAAAAACGGGGATATTTGGGTCGGTGGCGATCGTGGACTTTTCAGAAAGAAAAAAGGAGAAGACATTTTCGAACGTATTGACTTGCCAAGCCAGCGGCTGGCAAGCGTCTCTTCCATTATAGAGGATGATCGGGGAGATATCTGGGTGGCGGCATGTGAAAAAGGGCTTTTCCGCTATGACGTGGAGCAAAAAAAGTTCTACGCTTATATCGATCAGGTTCTCTACCTCTCGAATGTCGTCTATCAAGACGACAAACAGCAGATTTGGGTCGGGACATGGGACAGAGGATTGCTGAGGCTGGCCACTCCTTATACTACCGGTCGTATGCAGTATGACCGGTTTCATCGGGTGGAAGGTGAAGAAAACTCGTTGTTCGATAATATCGTCTACGATATTGGTCAGGATGAGTCTCATCGCATTTGGGTCAGTACCCGTAGCGGGTTGAGCATTATGCACGATGAATCCGATTTCTATTCTTTCGAGAACTTTCTTCCCGAAGAAGGCATTGGAAAATTGCCTTATTACAATGAAGTGAGCTCCATCTTGCGCACGCACGACAATCAGATGTGGATAAGCATGTTTGGCGGTGGAGTCTGTAAGATTCAGACGGAGAATAAGAAGTTTGGCGTTGACCGTATGGAAGCTGTAAGAAGCCTTTATAAGACCATTTCCATACGAAATGTGTTTTTTATGCGGGCGATGATGAATACTGGATAGGGGATTATCGGCTTCGGAATGATTCTCTATAATGCCCGCACTCATACGTGCATCAATTATCAGGAGCATCCCGATTTCAAGGATTTGCCTTATACTTCTACGGTGGACGCCATTATCAGGAGGAAGAAAACCGGAGAAATCTGTTTCGGCACATATAGTCGGGGTGTCTGGCTTTACGATGAAAAGAGTCATAAAGTGAGGGCGTTGAATCATTTGACGCAGAGGAAATTTGAGAATGATTGCGTTCATACGTTGATGGAAGACTCAAAGGGTAATCTGTGGATAGGTACACGACAAGGCGTATATATATTTTAGACGCGGAAGATCAGTTCCATAAATTATCGGACTGGATGCCCGGAGTGGAGTTGGACTTTCTTAGCTCGCGTGTTTTTGATATCAAGGAAGACGCGGAACACCATATCTGGATTGCTACCAATTATGAGGGAATTGTCCGTCTGGATTTGCAGGATAAGACGCAGGCGGTATGCGGTAGGACAAAAGCGGGATGTGCAGAATATCTTCTGCCTGCTGGTCGATTCCCGTCAGCAGATATGGGCAGGCTCTATGTGGAGCGGACTTTCTTATTATGATCGCAAACAGGATGCTTTTGTAACGATCAATTCTTTCTCGACTATTGAGAATAAGGGAATCACTAATATTGTGGAAGATAATCGGGGAAAAATCTGGGTAACGACCAATAATACGGTGTTGTCTTTCACAATGAATGATTCCCATACATTGGAGAATATCAATTATTACGCGGTGGCAAATGAGATGGAGACGTTCTCGTTTAATCGTAGTTCCCATTGCAAGATGGCCGATGGCAGACTTTTGTTTGGCAGTTCGCACGGCATCCGGAGTTTCATAACAGATAGGATAGAGCATGAATCAGCTCCTTTCCCGCTTGTGTTTACCGACTTTAAGGTGCACAATCAGTCATTGAGAAGCATGTCACCGGATGAAAGACTGCGTTTCTCTTCAAAAGACGTGAATTATGCGGATGAGATCACCCTTACTCATCGGGATAATAATTTTACCGTTGAGTTTTCTCTTTTTGAATTATGTGAAACCGCAGGAGAATATGTACACCTACTGTCTGGAAGGCTATGACGATAAAGAAATCGTAGTAGACGCCCAGCGCCATTTCGCCACTTACAATAATCTGCCTTCCGGCAGCTATCTTTTTCATCTGAAAGGAACGAATGAAGACGGAGTATGGGGGAAGTTCGGAGAGAACCCTGAAAATCCGTATTCTTCCTGCGCCCTGGCTGACGTGGTGGGCCTACTGTATCTACGGTGTTATTCTTGCCGCTATCTTCTGTTTCATATTCCACTTCTTGCGGTATAAAATGCGGATGCAACATGAAATCCAGATAGGCAAACTCGAAAAACAGAAGATTCAGGAGATAAACCATCTAAAATTGCAGTTCTTTACGAATATCACCCACGAACTGATGACACCCCTAAGCATAATTCTTGCTTCGTTGGAGAATCTGAAAAGCGGAGGCGACAAGCGTGCGCTGCATGCGGTAATGGCTGCCAATGCTACCCGCTTGATGCGTTTGATACAGCAAGTATTGGAATTCAGGAAAGTAGAAAGCGGCAACCTCAAAATCAGTGTTTCCTACGGTGATATCTCTTCTTTCTTGCGCAGTTGTGCAGAAGTTTTTGTCCCTCTGCTTGGAAAGAGGCGTCAAATCCTTTCCTTTGAAAGCTCGCCGGAGGAGATTTCCGGTTTCTTCGATTCCGATAAGCTGGATAAGGTTATTTACAATCTCTTGTCGAATGCCGCCAAATATACACCCGAAGACGGACGGATATCCGTGAAAGCGAGGCTGGCGGACGAACATACCTTGCAGGTGGATATAGCCAATACCGGAGAACTGATGACGCAGAAAACGATGGATGGATTGTTTAAGCGTTTTTATGAGGGGGATTACCGGAAGCACAATACAATAGGTACGGGAATAGGCTTGTCGCTGGTAAAGGATTTGATAACTATTCATCGGGGAACAATTCAGGTATTCAGCAACGAAGAGATCGGCAATTGTTTCCGTATCCTTTTGCCGATTCATAGAGAGGCTTACCAGCAAGGAGAAATCAATGAAACGATAGCAGCGCAAACGCAGACCGCTTTTCCGGTTCCTATTTATATAGATGAAACGATGAGTGATCCGGATAAAAAAATGGAATCTCTGTTGCGATCGGATTATACAATACTAATTGTCGACGACAACGAAGAACTATGTATGCTCTTTTTCTAATTTGCTGTCCAACTGTTTTCGGGTGAAGACTGCGCTATGGACGGCAGGCATGCACTGAAGGTATTGGAAGAAGGAGGTATCGATTTGGTGGTTTCCGATATTATGATGCCCGATATGGACGGTATCGAGTTGTGCCGGTATATGAAGACTAAATTTGAATATAGCCATATACCCGTCATCCTGCTGACCGCAAAACGTGCCGAAGAGAGCCAGATAGAGGGATATAACTCGGGGGCCGACGGATACATCAGCAAACCGTGTAATTTCTCTCTGCTTTATGCCCAGATAATGAATTGCCTGAAAAGGCAGGAACGTAAAGGGGCGGATTTTCGGAAACAGATAGTTTTTGAAGTCGGCAAACTGGAGTATACTTCGTTGGACGAAACATTCCTCCAGCGAGCGATTGACTGTGTGAATGCCCGTCTGAGTGATGCCGATTTCGACCAAGCGGAGTTTGTCAGCGAAATGGGCACTTCACGGAGTGTACTTACCGAGAAATTGAAGTCACTGACGGGGTTGACCCTTCGGCATTTTGTGCAGAATGTCCGGCTGACTGCTGCATGTAAACTGATGGATGAGCAAGGTAAAATAAGGATAAGCGATCTTGCCTTTGCGGTGGGTTTCAACGACTCGAAATACTTCAGTACTTGTTTTAAGAAGAAGTATGGCATGACACCGAAAGAATACATAGAACAAGGAAGAAATTGATTGAATACTATCCGCCCTTATAGAGAAATCCTGTTTTGAATGGCTCGCATTGCCGGAATAATGAAAAAAGTGCTTTCTCTGATATTGAGAGAGCTTTTTTCGGTAAATTTTCAACCTCTTTTATAGAGTGAAAGCCCTTTTGTGGTGTTGAAAATTACTAAAAATGGTAATAAAGACATAACATTATTAATTAAATTCTATTTATTATGCAATAGTTCGTTAAAAAATCGCCAAGCCTAAGCGGCTATGGCAGTAAATAAAATGAGTTCTTTGAAAAGTTTGTCAATAACTTGCATGTCCGGTTTAATCCCGAACACGCAAATAAATCGTTCAAGCATATAAGCATTGTGTATGAATGACTTGCAAGAGGATATGGAATAGGCTATTCCGAGCCTCTTGCATGCCGCTTTTGGCCAAGTTGACAGCAGCAAGCGATGCATTGAAGTGAAAAATCCAACTTTCTGAAGTCAGTTGACTGGCAGTTGGTGATTCCTGCATGCTGCTTTCCATCTCTAAAGCAAAATTCCAATAGGAATCTGGTCCTGTAATAATCCAGCACTTCGCGTCCATCCATGGAATCGTCTGTAGAGAAATAGAGCTGCCACTTGTCTGTCCTCCCGTCCATCGGATACCAGATGGTTAAGGAAACATACCTTTTGAGAGCTTTTGCATATACCCTCAATCCGTATAGCTTTCCTTTGTTCACCTCGTATTCCTTGCACCGGGTCAAATCCAATTTGGCAAAGTCAATTCTGCCGTCAAACCACTTGGGATGGCCCCGTTTTCCTGTTTTCTTTTCCAATGTCGGATAGTACAGGATTACATCAAGTTCCTGAAGCGGCTGATGATATGGAAATCGCTCTCACACATAGGCGTTATGAATGTTTCCTTGGAAAAAGAATGCGACTGCAACCACTGTTTTGGATAGGCTCTGTAGCTTGTCTTTTCTACTGATTAGATAGCTGCTGTACCAGTCAACCAGATTCTTCCCATGTTATCCAAGGTCTTGCAATCCGGCGTCTGAATGGAACCTAAAGTCATGCATTCGTGGTTGTCGATGTCAATGACCCGATGCCCAAGATTTCCAATCCTCGTTTATAATCCCCTGCACAGCCTGACCAGAAGTAACCAATCCAAGGTGTCTTCTTGCCTGATTTGGGGATATAGGAAGGATCGATGGCGATGGCTTTTCTTCTACCTGTGAGATGCTTGCTGATGATAGAATCGTTGAACGCAAACCAGTCGAATGTCTCATTCTCAAAAAAGATTACGGTAGGTCTGTTCCGAAAACGTCCATACCTGCCCAACTGAGGAAGTTTATACGATTCTGGAATGGCCATGAATAATTTCATTGCATCCATGAACGTTTTTTCAAAAGGTTTTTGTATATTCACGACTGATTTGAGAGCCGACAGGCACTCAGATTGGTATTGCATAAGGAGTGTTTCTTTAGTCATAATCAGAAGAGTTGAGAAACTTCTAATTTACTAAAAAATAACGAATTATGCAATACTCTTTTCCCTTTATTATCAACAGGTTAGCACTTCTTTCAGCACATTTCTTTTTATGCTTAACCATTCGTTTTTGACAACAGTTCAATGACCTCTTTATGTTTTTTTTGAACCGACTTCTGCCGGTTCTATTGTTTAACTTTTTTAATTTTCCGGTAAAAATTTTACCGAAGTATTGTATTATGAAAACAGAATCTTTATTCTTAAAAAAGATGTTGCTGGTGTTATTCGCTATTTTGGGAATAACTTTGTGTGTTTCCTGTTCTGATGATGACGATAAGGAAAAATGGTGATGACGGTGGCGGAACGACTGCGACTACTCCTTTTAGTTCTGTAAAAGTAGAGGCTGACGGAGAAACCGTAACCGGTAGTGTAGACGGAACTACTATTACTTTTTGCTTTTGACCGAGCGGAGAATTTCTCCAGTTGCAGACTGATGGTTGAATTGAATACCGGTTGGCAGTTGACTTATCCTACCGACGTAGATGATTACGATATGTCTGATGATCCGGATTTATATTTTAAAGGGCCGGATGGGTCAAAACCCAAGTATAAAGTAGGTTTGTTACTTCCAATGCTCTTCCGATCATTGATGCTTCCAAGATTACGGTAGAAGGTGGCTATGCGCTGGAAATAAATAATGCCACTAAAGAAATGGTGATTACCTATGATGCGAATATGGATAGGAGCAATGTTAGGTTGAACTTTGCCGAAGGGGCTTTAATGGCAGGGGGCTACGGTTGAGACTACTACATTTGATCTTTCTGATGATCCGGTTACGCTGAATATTCGAGTAGCGGGCACTAATCGTTCATACATATTAAAAATAGATTATTCGGCTCTTATGACTCCGGCCAGTGAATTTGGTTTCCAGGATGTGACGGAAGACTATGTAAACAAAGCGGAATATCCGTATATTACGGTGATGAAAATAAATAACGCTACGTTGAGTAATGTCATTGATAAAAAACCGGTAAAGCCAAATCCGGAACGTTGGGACCCGAGTGGTTGGTATGGAAAGACGCAAGCTGAGGCGATGGCAGTATTGGGTGATTTCAATGATCCTGCTACGTATCCGGGAATAACGAATATCTCAGGTGTCAACTTTACTGTTGTGACATTGGACGCTTCCAAAGTAAAAGGTAAATTAATTATTGATGACCAAAATAGCGTATCTTTGTCAGAGGTGAATAATCTGGTGGTAGTAACCGGTAATCATATTGCGGATAAGGGCAATGCAGGTGGTAGAGGTATTTTATACGGTGATAATAAGGTTTATTCTGATAAGCTGGCTTGGATTGAATCTCAACCGCTTAATGTACAGTTTGGCGAATGCTTCGGCTTTACCGAAGACGGAAAAATCTCTTTTGATGTAGCTACCGTGAAAGACAACACATTGATGAAAGTGAGATTCTATAATGCGGATTATAGTGAAGATATTGATGACGGAAATAAATTTCCGGAACCTGAAGAAACTTTTGATTGCAGGAACTATTTAGATGGCGCATGGAATGTGAAGTATGTGGCATCCGGATATCCTTGGCTGGTTAGGAAAGGCGAAAAGCTTACCTACAAACAAGTGATGGGTAACAATGGATTCAATGACAGTATGGGCGATAATGAAACGAATCGTCGTGGGTTAATTGGAAAAACTTACGATGGGAAAGATTGGTATTGCAGTAGTTGGCGTAGGAGATGCGGACGGTGCTGATGGTCTTACTTTATTGCAGGCAGCTTATGTGCTGAATAAGATGGGGTGGAAAGAGATTATGTCGTTAGGTGCTACGGGTTGGCTAACTGGAAATTCTTGGCTTCCTTCTATAAAGATAAATGGTCAACTGGTGAGTGGCGTAGACGGAGAAGGATCTGCATACGTTGTCGCTTTTGATGCAAAATAATTAATAAAAAACTGAAGAACATTATGAAGAAACACAAGTATCTGTTTGTTGCATGCCTGTCGTTATTTCCTATAATGGTAGTGGCTGAGAACGATACTCGAAATGAGATTGCGGAAGTTTGGGCAGCAGCAAATATTAACAAAAACAGGCTCTATAAAGGTAAAGTGGTGGATGAAAAAACATCCGAGCCTTTGGTGGGAGCTACTGTTAAGGTAAAAGGTTCTACTATCGGAACCATTACGGACATAGATGGTAATTTTAAACTGGATGTTCCAGCCAATATCTCGCCCATAGTGTTCGAGGTTTCATATATGGGGTATGCTTCGAAAGAAGCTACCCCTCATAAAACGGAAGGATTCACCATTCGTCTGGCCGAAGATTCGCAAGTGCTGGAAGAAGTACAGATTATCGCTTACGGTAAACAAAGCAAAATGTCTGTCACTGCGGCTATCTCTTCCCATTAGCAATAAAGACTTGTTGAGGTCCCCAGCGGAAGTGTGGCGAATGCTCTTTCGGGGAGCTGTTACAGGACTTTCGTCCGTACAGGTGTCCGGTCAGCCGGGAGCGGAAGACCCGGATATATATGTGCGGGGTACGGGGTCTTTATCTGATGAACTTTCCAAACCGCTTATTTTGGTGGACGGAGTGGAACGTTCTTTTTTCCAAATGGATTTGCACGAAATCGAAAGCATCACGGTTTTAAAAGATGCAGCTTCTACGGCAGTGTTCGGTGTACGCGGCGCCAATGGAGTTGTGTTGGTTACTACTCGGCGAGGAACCGCCGGAAAACCGAAAATATCATTGAACTCTTCATTCGGTCTGACACAAGCTTTGCGCAACCTGAAAGGAGTGGACAGCTATACGTATGCCACTCTGTATAATGAGACGCAGTTGAGTGACAATCCTTCGCTGAAGGAGTCGCAACTGGGCTTCTCTCCTTATGTGAGAGAGATGTTCAGGACGAATGCAGATCCCATCATGTTCCCCAATGTCGATTGGAATGATTATATTTTCAAGAATCTTTCCTGGCAGACGCAACATAACCTGACAATGTCGGGCGGTGGCGACCGTTTCCGTTACTTTGTCTCGTTGGGATATTTGCTGCAAGACGGCATGCTGAAACAATTGGGAGAGTCTTATGATCCCAATTACCAATATAAGCGTTTCAACTATCGTTCAAACGTGGATATAAACTTGACAAAATCAACCCTGCTGAAAGTAAACATCGGTGGGTATGTAGGCACGAGGCGGGAGCCGCAGACGGATGAACTGTGGCGAAAGGTGATGTGGTGTACTCCTTTCTCCAGTCCGGGAATTGTGGATGGAAAGCAAATCACCAATATTTCATCAAACAGATATATTACCATCGGCGAACGCACATGCGCGCTGGATTACTATTATAACGGTGGATATAACGCCAATACGGATAATGTGCTGAACCTTGATTTGGCACTCGACCAGAAACTGGATTTTATCACCAAGGGGTTGAGCCTACAAATAAAGGGAGCTTATAATACCAACTACAATGTGAAGGTTTACCGTGCACCTACGGGAACAAACAGCAAATATACTCCCATTTATCTAGGTACGATAAATACACCGGGAATGGATTTCACAGATGCACGGTTTGACAATACGATTGTTTATCAGACGGATGGCGTAAGCGGGTTGAATGAGCCGATGAGCTATAGTGAAGCAAACCGGTAGAGGACGTAACTGGTATGGAGAATTTAGCTTGAACTACAACCGTTCCTTCGGCGACCATGATGTATCCGTCTTGTTCCTTTACAACCAGTCTAAAAAATATTATCCGGAGACTAAAATAGACGGAAAAGTATTCTATGTCGATATACCGACAGCTTATATAGGCTATGTGGGACGACTGACGTATGCATACAAGAAACGCTATATGCTTGACCTGAATGCCGGTTATAACGGTTCGGAGAACTTTGCGCCGGACAAACGTTTCGGATTCTTTCCGGCGGCTTCTGTCGGATGGACTCTCTCGGAAGAGAAATTCATGAAGAAGCAAAAAGGTGATTGATTTCTTGAAACTACGCGCTTCTTACGGTATTGTAGGTAATGACAAAATGGAAAATGCCCGGTTCCTCTACCTTTCAGGTTCGTGGAATGGTTACAATACCGTCAAAAAAGAATCAGGGAAGCTGGCAGTTCGGACAGGAAGGCGGTACGGCTTTGCTGCCGGATGCAAAGGAGAATACGGTGGGCAATCCGGATGTGACCTGGGAAACCGTGGCAAAGCAGAATTATGGTATTGATCTTAAGATGTTTGATTCGAGACTGAGCTTTACAGCCGATATATTCTTTGAGAAGAGAAAAAGATATCCTGTCTACGCGTAATACTTTGCCTACCATTACCGATATACAACTGCCTAAAATTAATTTGGGTAAAGTGAATAATCATGGATATGAGTTGTCGCTTGGATGGAATGACCGCGCAGGAAAGGTGAATTATTGGGTAAAGGCGAATATGTCTTATGCCAAAAACAAAATCATATATATGGACGAAGTGGTTCCCAACGAACCTTATATGGCGGAAACAGGAAGAAGCACCGGACTGAACTATGGATATCTTTTCGACCGTTTCTTGCAAAAGGATGATTTTGATGCGGATGGCAAATTGAAGGTCGATGCAAATGGTGAACAGATTTTGCCTAAGATGTCTTTGGGTACACCCCGTCCCGGTGATACACTCTTTAAGGATTTGAATGGAGATGGTGTAATAGATGGAGATGATAAAACTTACTTCGGGTATGCGAGACATCCGGAATATGTGTTTGGTTTCTTAGGCGGATTTAGTTGGAAGAATTTTGAATTCTCCATGCAATGGACTGCTGCTATGAATGCTTCCAGAATATTGGAAGGGGAGTATCGGAATGCTTTCGGAAGCACTAACAGCCGTATGTTGCTGAAATTCCTTGCCGACGGCAGATGGACAGAAGAGAAATCCTTGCTCCCGGTTTCCACGACTGACATTTATGAATAAAACACATTATCTGGAGGATACCGATTTGTGGCTGATGAACGGTTCTTATCTTCGCCTGAAGACGGCGGAAATCTCTTATACTTTCCAAAATAAGGATTTCTTGAAGAAAATAGGTGTAGAATCTGTTCGTCTCTACTGCAACGGATACAACTTGTTGACCTTATTCTCGGACTTGAATGATATAGACATTGACCCTGAAGGAAAAACAAGCGGGGGTGACAACACTTATCCGAATGTGAGGATTTATAATTTCGGAATCAATGTTTCATTTTAAATCGATATAGTATGAAGAAGATTATTACATATTTCTTTTTTTAGGTTGTTTTTTAGCTACGTCGTGAGCAGTTGTAGTGATTTGGCTTTCGGCGATTCTTTTTCTGGAAAAAGCGCCGGGAGTGGATGTGACCGTCGATACCATATTCTCTTCAAAGCTTTATGCCGACCGGGCATTGAATTCGGCTTATTCCACTTTGCGCACGGGATTGACCGTACATGCAAATACTGGTAATTTTGAATATCAGCAGGCCGGCAATAAGTTGATGGGACAATTTGGATGCATTGACGGATATTATTAATTCGCATTGTAATTGGGGAGGAGTGTATCAGGTTTACTATAATGGTTCTTATAGTTCGGAGTCGGAGAATGAGAATTCGACGCATGCCTCGAGTACAAAAATGGGGTTTTATCCTAATCAGGATGTGACTTGGAGAGGTATCCGGAAAGCTTATCTGTATTTGGAGAATGTGGATAGGGTTCCTGATATGAGCGAAACGGAGAAAACAATAAGGAAAGGGGAAGCACAGATGATTATTGCTTGCCAGTATCACGAATTGTTGCGTCATTTTGGAGGAGTGCCCTTTGTTGTATTCTTCTGTGGATACTTCCAATAGCCTGGATATTGATTTCTCGCGGAAGACATTTGAGCAGACGGTCGAGTTTATCATAAACTTGTGTAGTGATGCCGCCAAAAACTTCCTTGGCGTGTGGCTGCTGTAGATGACGGGCGTTTTACCGCTGCCGCCGCTTTGGGACTGAAAATCAGGGTACTTTTTATTGGCAGCCAGTCCGTTGTTTAATGCCAACGAGCCTTACCTGGCAGCCAATCAGCCGACAGGCGGTAATGCAGGCAAGATATCGGCGGCAGATATAGATAAAATGGTGTGGTATGGTAATTATGACCGCAAACGTTGGGAAAGAGTAGTGGAAGCGTGTGAAGAATTTTTCCTGGAAAACACCAGGAATGGGAATGTATATCATTTGGTGGAAGCGGAAACTCCGGATGCGGAAGGATACAGGAAGGCTTTTTTTCTGGTTGCTACGCCGACCGTTATAACAGTGAAATCCTCATTGCGACATTTCGTAACCTGAGAACTTTCGGCGATTCTTATCACCGGATGTATTTTCGGTCCGTCAACCGATACGGATGGAAATACCGGTCGTGGATATGCTGGCGGCTCGGTTACGTTGGATTATGTGGATATGTTTCCTTATGCTACAGGCGAAAAAGAGCCTCTTATAATGAATGGATAGAAGAGAACGGTTCAATAGGTACATTAGATAACAATCCGTTTACAGGTCGTGATCCCCGCCTGTATGAAACGGTGATGATTGCAGGGGATCATTTTCAGAGTCGTCCGGCGGAAATGTGGATTGGCGGTCAGGAAAGGGGAGCGGAATCAAACGGCGGACGTGCGCCGTCCGGATTCTGTATTCGTAAGTTCCTATGGGATTACAATCAGCTTACTTTCCATGACCGTCCCGCCAATTACGCTTATTTGAGGATGGCGGAAATTCATTTGGCTTATGCTGAGGCGCTGAATGAAACCGGACAAAAGAGCAAGGCATATAAGGAATTGGATAAAGTGCGCAACCGTGTGGGGCTTCCCGATATGAGTGATGCATTGTTGCACCGGCTGCAAAGTGGAAAGGTCTTGCCGTCTTATGCTGAATGTGCTTTGGAAGGAGATGCGGAATTGCGCGAAGAAATTTTGGATGAACGTGCCCGTGAATTGGCTTTTGAGGAGGTGCGATGGTTTGATATTGTCCGTTGGAAACGTGCCGATGTGTTTAAGAAAGAATTGCATGGACTGGATATTACCATTGCGGATGGTTCGCTGAGTGCGGGTAACTTGAAACTGAATTTCCCACAACCAAAAAGTGGAGTCCGTATCAAGATATTGGCAGGATAATTTTAGTCCTAAATGGTATATGAGTGCATTTCCTTCTAATGAAATAAACAAAGGATACGGACTCTTGCAGAATCCGATGGTAATACGAGTGGTTTAATCAAAATGAAGACAACAATGAAAAAAACTTATTATATGGGCAATGCTGATGTTCGGATTTTGTTCTGGGATGAAGGCGCAGGAAATGGCTATGCGCATTCTTGTGGTGGATGAATGGAACCGGCCGTTGCAAGGAGTAGCAATGCATATCAATGGCAATGACAAAGAAACTTTCCTGTCGGATAAGGAAGGAGTGATTGAATGTCAGGTTGCTAAAGGAGCGGAATTGAGCTTTATAAAATATAACCAGTTGCAGCGCAAGGTGACAGCGGCGGGAACGGTGATGACGGTGAAGCTGGATAAGAAGAACCGCATCTTTGATTTGGGATATGATGAGCGTGTGACGAAAGAGAATACGTCGGCGGCTATTGATGGCGTATCGGTGGAAGATATGAAGGTTTCCGGAGAAATAAGTCCGCTAAATACTTTGTATGGCTTGATTTCCGGACTGGGCGTTTATCACAGCAAATCGCTCCTGTGGGATTCTTCTCCCGCTATAAACGTGCGTGGTCGCGGATCGTATCAGGGAAACGGCGTACTGGTATTGGTAGACGGTGTGGAAAGAGAAATCAACGACCTGAATGTAGATGAGATTGAGAGTGTTACTGTGTTGAAAAGATGCTGCTTCACTGGCGTTATATGGTAATCGGGGGACGGATGGGGTGATTTGTGTCACCACAAAAAAGAGGGGGAGACAATAAACTGCGTACGCGTGTCGGTTATAACTTTACGGTGCAGACTCCTTTCCGTATTCCGGAAATGGCGGATGCCGTATCGTATGCGAATGCCGTGAACGAAGCTCTGAAAAATGACGGACTTGCATCCCGTTATTCACAGGCTGACATACAGGCATTGCAGAATGGAACTTCTCCATTGGCAAATGTGGATTGGGAAGACCAGATACTGCGTAAGGCAGCTTTTAACCACGAGTTGAATCTTTCGTTTGACGGTTCCAATCAGAGGATGCGCTATTATGTTTTTGCTAACTATACCAGTAACCGGGGATTTTTCAACAATACGGATTTGAATGACGGATATTCTACACAAGTGGAAATGTATGCGTTGAAGTTGCGCACGAACCTCGAAGCAAATATCTCTCCGACAACGGTGGCGCGCATGAATCTGATGGGGCGTTTGATGCAGTATCAGGAGCCGGCAGGAGGCACTTCTTTAAAAAAAACATATTCAATACTCCTCCCATTGCCGCACCTGTTTATGCTCCTGGTGGAGGATGGGCGAAAAACCAGATGTTTACAAATCCGCTGGCAGTGCAAGCGGGCGGTGGTTACAAACAGACGTTGCGTCGCACGTTGTTTGCAGACCTGACTCTGGACCAGGACTTGTCGATGGTGACACCGGGATTGTCCGCTCAACTGCGGGTGACGTATGATAACTCGGCAAATATATTAGACCAGAGAACTAGAAGTTATGCTTATTCTATAGCGACTCCGTGCTTGACAATGCCGGTAATATATCGGATTTGTCGTATACCCGATATGGAAATGATACGGAACTGAGCTTCAGCAGTAAACTGGATTGGCAAGTTATGCGTACTTATATATGGGGGAAAGTGAATTATGAAAAGGATTTCGGAATGCATCACTTGGATGTGGCGAGGTATCTTCTCGCAGGGACGAAAGAAATATTTGAAAGCCAACAATACCTATATGTTCCGCGACTACATGGCGCATGTCTCTTATAACTATGATAGCCGTTATTTGGCGGATGTCGTTTTTCCTATTCGGGAAGCGGAAAATTGCCGACAGGTGACAAGTACCGCATTTATCCGGCTGTATCTGTGGCATGGGTGGCTTCTAATGAACAGTTTATGAAACGCTTTTCTGCGTTGGACTATTTAAAATTGCGTGCTTCATTCGGCATTACGGGAAATGATTCACGATTGTCTTATGATATGGATAAGCAATTTAACGGTGGCGGCAATTCGTACATTTTCGTAGGTACTTCTTCTACGTACGGGTTGGCGCAAGGAGGTTTCCCTTCAACCGGAGTGGAACCGGAAAAGGAATATAAGGCAAACGTAGGTGTAGAACTGGGACTTTGGAAGGGATTCTCGATGCAAGTAGATGCTTTCTATAATCGGCGCAAACAGATTAAAGGGGGAAAGCAGCGGAATATATTCTACTGTGGTAGGACGAGGAATGCCTTTCCTGTTTAATGGTGAAGTAAAGAATTATGGAGGAGAAATCAGCATGGGATGGCAACAGCAACTTAATCATTTCGGCTATTCCATTCAAGGAAATGTCTCTTATGCCAAGAATGAGATTATTAATATCAATGAGGGATATCATCCTTATGGCTATATGTATTACACCGGACATTCTATCGGACAATTCTACGGATTGATTGCCGAAGGACTGTATCAAAAAAGAAGATTTCGACGCACAAGGTAATCTGCTTCCCGGAGCTCCGGTTTCTACTTATGAGGCCAAACTTCAGCCGGGAGACGTGAAATACAAGGATTTGAATGAGGATGGGAAGATTGACAATTATGACCATTGCTACCAACAAAACACGACTTTGCCCGAGATCTATTATGGGTTCTCTTTGGGATTAAATTATAAGAATTGGGGATTGAAAGCCAACTTTCAGGGTGTGGCGCACTATTCCGTGTGGAATACGTTGGCAAGTGTCTATCGTCCGCTTTATGGGAATGATAAAAAAAGTATATCCAGGTATTATTTGGAGAACCGCTGGACGGAAACTACTCCGAATGCCCGTTATCCACGTTTGACGACCCTTTCCAATAATCACAACTATCAAAACAGCAACCTGTGGATGGAGAAAGGAGATTATCTGAAATTGCGTGTGCTGGAACTTTCTTATCGACTTCCCACAAAGCTTACGGAGAAGATGAGGATGAGTGATTGTAGATTATTCTTGAAGGGTATGAATTTGTTCTCGATAGACCATATCGATATCATGGATCCGGAACAGATTAATGCCGAATATCCTCTTCACGTTCTTATTTGATTGGTATAAATGTCTTATTTTAAACAAGAATCATAGGTATGAAAACATATAATTTATTGGCTTTAGCGGGTTGCTTGTGGATGACGGCTGCTTGTAGCGATTTTCTAGAGCTTGACGAATCCCCCAACATCATACAGTGGAATATGAGTTTTCTACTTTCGATAATACGAAAGCGGTGGCCACCAATGTATACAGTTATTTAAGAAATGGCTATAGTGATGTGAACTCTACGATGATAGACGCTGCTACCGATGATGCGGTGAATGCATGGAATACCAATGGTATTAAGGGATTTTATGACGGAAGTTGGAAAGATTCTTCGCCGATGGATAATGTGTGGGGACATTATTATAAAGGGATTGCCGCAGCCAATTATTTTATGGAGCATTGTCCTGCTGACTTCCCGGAAGCAAAATATCAGGAGAAATATGAGGAGAAGTTGAAAGAATTGAAACTTTATCCTTATGAGATACAGGCGTTGAGGGCTTATTTTCATTTTGAATTGTTGAAACGCTATAAAAATATTGTGATTGCCGACCGGCAATTTACGCTGGAGGAAGTGAATGAATTGCAACCTTCTTCGTATGAGGAGACCGTGGAATGGATTGCGGGTGAATGTGATGAAGTTTCTAAATTCCTGCCTGTTACATTTGAGGGATGACTTCATCGAGTGAAATAGGAAGGGTTACAAAAAAGGAATGGTATTGGCTTTGAAAGCAAGGGTGTTGCTGTATGCCGCCAGTCCGTTAAATACAACGGATAACAGGGAAAAAAATGGTTGAAGGCTGCCAAAGCCGCTAAAGCGGTGATAGACTTGAACGTTTACCAGGAAAAGAAGAATGAAGAGGTGATTAACAATGCGAAATCTTCTGATTTTATCTTCGGCAGGTGGAACGGAGTGGATAATAGTTTTGAACGGGCTAACTTCCCGATGGGTTATGAAGGCGGTAATTCGGGGAGTGTGTCCTTCGCAAAATTTGGTGGAAGCCTTTGATATGCGGGACGGAACTCCGTTTGACTGGAATAATCCGGATCATCGCACTAAGGCATTGGACCCTTTGGAGAGAGATCCCCGATTGGCACAGACGGTACTGATGAACGGGCAATTGTTTAAAGGTAGAAAAGAGTGGAAAGTTTTACCGGAGGCATGAACGGGCTTCCCAAAGAAGGAGCTTCTCCTACATCTTATTACCTGCGCAAGCACCTGAAAGAAGATACTGACTTGACTACCGGTAGTGCTACCTCCTACCAACATATTTGGCCTTTGTTCAGATATGCGGAGGTTTTACTGAACTATGCGGAGGCTTTGTTGGAAGCAACAAAAAAGAACCTGATTTCAAGGGAATTATCGATAACGTGAATTATACGCTTTCTCCTCGTGAGGCTGTGAATATGGTACGCGCCCGGGTGGATATGAACCCGATAGGGACTGCCGGATATGATGCTTTTAAAAAACGTTTGCGCAATGAACGACGCATGGAACTGGCTTTTGAAGGACATCGTTTTTGGGACATACGTCGTTGGAAGATAGGATCGTCTACTACGAAACTGGAAGGGCTTGCTATCACTGCCATAGAAAACGAAAATGCAGTTGAAGGGGAGGATATGTATACTTATTCTTATGTGAAGAAAACTGTGCAGGAGAGAATATGGGAAGATCGTATGAATTATTATCCGATTCAAGATACTGAATTATTCAAAAATCATAATTTGATTCAGAATGATGGTTGGGACGGTAATTAAAGTAACCAAGATGAAACAGCTATATTTTTTGATAGGTATTTTTTTATTGCTCGCTTCTTTATTTTCATGTTTGGATGAGAACGATGAACAAAGGAAAGAGGAAGCGAGAGAGGTGCAGGTGGATTTCGACACTGAAGTAGGAGAAGTACCTGAAGGTTTGAAGGACTGGCCTCATGTCTTGTTCGTATTTGAAAATGAGGAGTGCGTGGAGGTAAAGGAGTCACCGGATGATGCTTCTTTACTTGTCCCTTCCACAGGTGATAAAATGGTGGCACTGGCATACGAAAGTAAGGCGAACCTTTCTTTGGGAGCCCTGTCTTCCGGCGTGCCTCTGGCTTCTTATTATGTGTCTGTGGAGGATGTGAATGAAGATATTCCTTCCCAAGTGTGGATGGGACAATTGAAGGTGGCGTCGAAATCTGGGAATACGCTTACCTTGAAGCCGGTGACCTCTCTCTTGAAAGTAAACTTTGTGAATGCTCCCCAAGCATTTGAAGCGATTTCTTTTGCTTTGCCGGAGATGGCAAAACCGGGTGAATATCTATTCGGGTGACTTACAGGCAACTAAAAATTCATCCGGTAGAAAGGAAGTTAATGTAGGGAAATCGGAAACGGGTAAAGAAGTTGTTATTTTCCCCGATGTTGAAACCGGGAGACTGGACGTTGGCGTGTAAATTGATATTGAGTGATGGGAAGTCAGTGGACAAAAAAAATGCCTGTTCCCGTCGGCATTAAAAATGGACAGTCTGTGGAGGTGAATGTCGATTTTACGGATTATGAGTCAGAAGGAACATGTAAGCTGACCTACCGTTATGCTGCCTATGGAATGACAGCCTGGACGAGTTATAGTACGGAAATTACTTTGAAAGAAAAAGAAAGAAAGAGAAAGAAGAAAAATCGTTATTATAAGGTGTCTGTGCAACAAAAGGACGGTACATGGAAAGAGGTGGACGTACATTATGCGCTTTGTTCGGATGGTCCGAATCATCATACTGCTATCTGGAATGACTGGAATAATTCGAAGGGGCTGCGGGATACGATGAGCTTTGTTAATTTCACGCACGATTTTGATGCGCCGATAAAGATTAGAGTACAGAAAAAGAAAAAGTTTCGGTAAGGTGGAGGTCAGGCCGAGCACGTATGGAATCGTGCCGGTTAGTGTCGGGAATAATACGATTGAATTTACTTTGCCGAATTGGGAAAAACGAAAAATATCCGTAGAATTTGACGGAGACCGATATCATAATTTGATGATATTACCGAATAAGCCTGATCCTAACAGACCTGATCCGGATAACCTGCCGGCAGGCATGAAGTATTATGGACCGGGAGAACATAATCTGGAATGGATTACACTGAAAGAAGGAGAAACCTTGTATATAGACGAGGGGGCGGTCGTTTACGGAAAAATTGCCGTATCCGGTAGCCACGTGACGGTTACAGGACGGGGAATCTTGTCCGGAGCCAAGCTGGCGCATACAGGTAACACTTATGCTTCCGGTTATCAAATGATAGAAACCAATGGCAGTAGATTGCCCAACAGGGGATATTTTACGATTTCGGATATCACTGTCGTTGATTCTCCCAACTGGACATTGTCTATTTACAATACCGATCATGTAATGATTGATAATATCAATATTCTCTGTTGGATATTGAATGGGGATGGAATTGATTTGTGTAGTGTGACGAACGCTACAATCAAAGATTGCTTCATACGTACCTATGACGATTGCATTACATTGAAAGTGAATCATCTGTCGCATTCTACGACTAAAGACATCCGCATCAAAAATAATCTCATTTGGGCGGATTATGCGAGAGGTATTGTGATTGGTCCGGAGAGCGGGTCATCTACCAGTGCAGGGATAAGCGATTGTATGTTGTGGAAGATTGTATTATATTGGAGTATTCTACCAATCTGTTGAGAACGAGTAGTACCGGCTTGAATTGTGACGGTGCGGGGCTTTCTATTTCACAGTATCCTTCTGGGGGAACCACTTCCGGGAATATTGAGAATATTACCTTTAAGAATATTGTAATTGATAATATTCAGCAAAACGGGCGTCCTATGGTTATTTGGCAAAAAGCTGGTCAAGGGAGCGCATTAATTAAAAATGTAACGTATCAGAATGTACGGATTCTGGATAGGGAATAACAGGTGTCAGGCTTCGGGCATTTATACAAATGGCAACGCTATTGAGAAACTCATTTTTGATAGAGTGACTTATAACGGAACTGCTATCAATCAATCAGGCAAGTGGACGGTGGATAGACCGGATAATGTAGATATTATTTATCAATAAAAAAGATAAAGGAAAAAGATATGAAGAATTGTTTGTTGTCAGGACTTACCAAGTGGATAATAAGGGGAAGCAGTAGCTGCTGTTTGGCAATACTCGTTGCTTGTACTCCGGCAAAGTGCAACTGAACGTAGTTCCGCTTCCGAATGATATGGAAATAAAGACAGGCTTTTTCGAGGTAGATAGTGCCCAATTTGCAAATGAAAGCATGGACAAGTTTATCACTTGCCGGATTGATTCTGCTTTCAATCGTGATTTGGGAGAAGAAGGATATAATTTGTCGGTTTCATCCGGGACAATTCGATTGAACGCGTGCACAGAGAAAGGAGCTTTCTACGGAAAACAAACTTTGAAGCAATTGCTGTCTTCACGTGGAATACCTTGTGTGGAAATTAAGGATGCTCCTCGTTTCAGTTACCGTGGATTGCATATAGACGTATCCCGTCATTTCTTTCCGAAGGAAGAGATTATCAAGCTATTGGATGAGATGGCCTATTATAAACTGAATAAATTTCATTTTCACCTGACCGATAATGGCGGGTGGCGTATTCAAATTGATAAATACCCCCGATTAACCTCTATGGGCGCTTTCCGTACTCAGTGTGAATGGGTAGAGTGGTGGGACAAGAAAGACCGCACTTATTTGCCTGAAGGAACCCCCAACGCTTATGGAGGTTATTATACAAAAAAAGAGGATATACGTGAAATTTTGGCGCATGCCGAAAAGTTACATATCGAAGTGATTCCGGAAATTGAGTTTCCCGCCCACTCTGATGAGGTCTTTATCGGCTATCCGGAACTTTGTTGCACCGGCAAAGCCTTACACGAGCGGAGAATTCTGTGCAGGTAATGAGCGGACTTATACCTTTATGGAAAATGTATTGACAGAAATTATCGACCTTTTTCCATCTGAATATATTCATATCGGTGGCGATGAGGCTAGAAAGATTGCATGGAAAACATGTTCGAAATGTCAGACTTTGATGGAAAAGGAGGGTCTTAAAGATTTGGAGGAATTACAGTGTTATATGATTGCGAGGATGGAGGCTTTTCTCACATCGAAAGGTAAAAAAGGATGATAGGTTGGGATGAGGTGTTGAATAATCACCTGGCTCCTACTTCTACAATTATTTCTTATAGGGGGCAGGAAACTGCATCGGAGGCTGCAAATAGGGGCTATAACGTGGTTTTCACTCCGGGAGCCGCACTCTATTTCGATTGGTATCAGGCTACTCCGGAGACGCAACCGCGAGCCATGATCGGATATTCGCCCATTAAAAAGGTATATTCCATTTATCCCGTTGCAGCAGATTCAATAACTGCTCTTCACAATGAGGAGTTGATACAGGAAAACAGCTTAAGCCGAATAGCGTGCAATGGGTTCGTCCGGAGAAAATGAAATATGTGGTGGGAGTACAAGGCTGTGCTTGGACTGAATTTATGAATGATGAGAAACAATTGGAATACATGATTTTTCCACGTTTGCTGGCGGTTGCCGAGATGGCATGGACACAAGAGAAGAAACAGGGACTGGCAGGATTTCAAACCACGTATGAATGCGCATATTCCACAATTGCAAGCACGAGGAATCAATACTTTTACGTTGACTGATGAAATTGAATTGACTACTCGGTTGCTGAAACCCGGGAAAATGGAAGTGGTATTGGATACGGAGAAATATCCGGTGGAGATACGCTATACGTTGGACGGCACTAATCCTACGATGAGTTCTCTGAAATATGAAAAGCCTTTTTTGTAATCCATGATTCGGTAGTGGTGAAAGCTGCTATATTCCGTGAAGAAAGAATGGTGGAACCGATATTGGTACAAAAAGTCGGAGTCATAGAAGAAATTACCAATTATTTTGAATACATCGAACCGGAACATTGGAAAGAATTGAATTTATGAAACTGATATTTTATGACGTTGTTGTAAAGTTACTTCTCCGGGTTTGGCAATTACAAGGAAGAAGAGTATGGTAAACTTTCCGGAGCACAATCGGATAAGTACGGTTGGTGGTATGAATATCGAGATGGTAAATATATTAACAGGTAAAAATAAGGAAGGTGATCGTATATATGAAATATGTATATATTTTTTATAGTATTAATGTTCGGAGAATATGTTTTTGCTCAAAGCGGGGTGATTGCACATCGCGGATTCTGGAAGACGGACGGATCTGCTCAGAATAGTATTGCAGCTTTGCTGAAAGCCGATTCTGTTGGTTGTTATGGATCGGAATTCGATATATGCCTTACGAAAGACAATAAGTGGGTGGTAGCTCACGGTCCTGCTGTCGGAGGGCATAAGATAGCCGAATCCACCTTAGAGGAACTCACCGTTTTGAAGTTGGAAAATGGAGAAAATGTTCCTTCACTGGAGCAGTTTTTGAAAGTAGCAAAAAAGAAGACTCGTCTGAAGCTGATTCTGGAACTGAAAGTGTATGATAATCCGGAATGGGAAACGAAGTCGATTGAGTATATTCTGGCTACTGTGAAGAAACTGAAATTGCAGAGACGCATGGAATATATCACGTTCTCCTGGTATTCGGTGCAAGAGTTTATCCGCCTTGCTCCGAAAGGTACGTCGGTATATTATTTAAATGGGGATATCCCTCCTGAAAAGTTGAAAGAAGCCGGTTGCACGGGTCCGGATTATCATATAGGAGTATTCCGTTCTCATCCGGACTGGATTGATAAATGTCATGAGTTGGGAATGAAAGTCAATGTGTGGACGGTGGACCAGCCACATGACATGAAGTGGTTTATAGAGAAGAAAAGCGGATTTTATTACAACGGATGACCCCGTTGTATTGCAGCAGTTAATGAAATAGAGAGGCGATGAGAAACATATTGATTTTATTTTTTGCATTGTTTGTGACGGGAGTGCCAGCTCGAAATAAAAACAGTGCCGGGAGATACTATATCTGATGGTCGGGAGACTTCTCTTCCGATGATAACATCTAATATTCCGAAAAGCGCATTAATTCATTTAACGGAATACCGTAAAGGTTTGTATAAAGTTTCTATACAAGACGATAAGTCGGATTGGCGGTCGGTAGAGGTCCGTAATGCGTTAGTTTCTTCTTTTTTCCAAGCACCCGCAGATTTGGAATGATTGGGAGAATCAAAAAGCATTACGGGATACAATGAGTTATGCTCTCTTTACCCATCACTTTAAGAGAAATGTAAAAGTCCGTATTGAACCCGGTTTTCAGTTTGATAAAGTGGAGATACGTCCGGTGTCTTACGGCATAGAATATAAGAAGGTGGACGGAGGAATTGAGTTTGAGTTGGTGAATGCCTCTCAAAAGGTTTCTGTGGAATTTGATGGAGATCGCGCTGAAAATTTATTTCTGTTTCCTGACTTGCCGGATATGGACAAGCCTGACAAAAATGAGTCGAATGTGCTTTATTACGGTCCGGGACAGCATGATGTAGGTTGCATTGTAATGAAAAGCAACCAGACGCTTTATTTGGATGAAGGCGCTTTTGTGTATGGACATATTGTGGGAAAGCGGATTGAGAATATTAAGATTTCCGGAAGGGGTGTTTTATGTGGTGCTAGAGAAACTCATTATAGTGACGAGAAGCGTACACAATTGATGAATTTTGTGCATTGCCGTAATGTGGAAATATCGGGCGTGACTTTAATTGATTCTCCGGCATGGACCATTCGGCTGAAAAATTCACAGGATTTATTAGTTGATAATGTAAAGCAGATCAGTTGGATACTAAATTCGGATGGATTGGATATTTGCAATTGTCGTCATGTCAGAGTGCGCAATTGTTTCTTCCGGAATTATGATGATTGCATTACGGTTAAAAAATCAAGCATTGGCGAAAAATGGGCTGTGAGGATATATTGGTGGAGAATTGCGTCGGGTGGACGGATTGTGCGAATGTTTTTCTTTGTAGGACCGGAATGTGGAACAACCCGTGAGCCTCGTACGAATTATATAAAGAAATGTAACTTTCAGGAACTGCATTGTATTGGAGACTCCGCCTTGCATGATAGTGAAGAAGGGGATGATGGTTGGAGAGGTGGTTGTGCAGCCATTAATGCACGGGTGGGCACTTATTCAAGAAGGAGCAGGCGGAGGCGGCCGGATGTCGGATATCTTATTCGAAAATATCCGGATAGAAGACTTGACCGGAGGAAGGCCGATTGCAACAGAGATAGTAAGTGATGGAGAAAATACGGGAAGTTTGACCGGAGTTACTTTTAGAAATATTACTTTTAAAGGGAGTAAGTTCTTGCCGGCTCAAGTGAGAGGAGTGAGTAAGAAGTTTCCGTTACGCAATGTGACATTGGACAATGTTGTGTTTAACGGGAAATACATAAGGAAGGCGGATAACAAAAAATATTTGTTCATTAATCCCTATATAGAAAATTTGCAATTTAAATAAATACAGATTACCATGAAAAAACTATTAGTATCTTCTTTTTTGTTGGGGGGGCATCTTGATAGCATGTGCCGAAAAGCAACCTGTTCCGGCTATTCCTTCAGATCCGGAAATAGAGGGAAAGATAGAAAAACTGCTGAAGAATCTGACACTGGAGGAGAAGATTGGTCAGATGGTGTGAGCTTACAATCGGCGTCATAACGGATAAAAAGCGGTCAGAAACTGAGTGAGGATTTGCTGGATACAGTGATTGGCAAATATAAAGTAGGGTCGATATTGAATATACCTTTCGGTGTCAGTCAGAAGAAAGAAGTCTTTGCGGATGTGATTACTCAAATCCAGAAAAAATCGTTGGAAGAGATAAGAATCCCTTGTATTTACGGATTAGATCAGATTCATGGTGCGTCTTATACGCAAGATGCTACTTTCTTTCCGCAGGGTATCAATATGGCAGCGGCTTTTTAATAGGAATTGACCAAACGATGTGCGGAAATTACAGCTTATGAGACTCGTGCCTGTTGTGTGTCATGGACGTATGCGCCTGTCATGGATTTGGGGCGTGATCCGCGTTGGCCGCGTATGTGGGAGAGTTTTGGAGAAGACGCTTATGTGAACGCTCAAATGGCTGTGCAAGCAGTTCGTGGATTGCAGGGAGACAATCCGAATAAGGTGGATAAAATATCATATTTCCTCTTGCATCAAGCATTTTATGGGTTATGGCGTACCTGTTTCCGGTAAAGATCGTACACCTTCTTCTATTACTGACATTGATTTGCGTGAGAAACATTTTTGCTCCTTTTCTGGCTGCTATTCGAGCCGGTGCTTTATCGTTGATGGTTAATTCAGGCAACAATAACGGCATGCCGTTTCATGCAAACAAAGAGTTGCTGACAGGATGGTTGAAAGAAGATTTGAATTGGGATGGAATGATTGTGACCGACTGGAATGATATTAATAATCTATATTTTCGTGATCATATTGCCGTGAGTAAGAAAGATGCGGTCCGATTGGCTATCAATGCCGGTATTGATATGGCAATGGTTCCGTCCGAATGGCAGTTTTGTATTGATTTGAAAGAATTGGTTGAAGAAGGAGCTGTATCTATGGAACGTATCGACGATGCGGTACGGCGTGTGCTGCGTTTGAAGTTCCGGTTAGGGTTGTTTGAAAATCCCCTATTGGGAT
>VOFJ01002554.1_pt1 | contig 54454 bp, 66 predicted proteins | sample 5384081 | NCBI WGS metagenome assembly VOFJ01 (sample SAMN12384729, study PRJNA508395) | human gut metagenome | isolation source: healthy gut I | host: Homo sapiens | reverse complement strand
TGGGGCGTTTGCGCTGCTTGCGTAACTCCTGCACCCGTTCCCACGTTTCCCGGTCAATGATAGGCTCATGGTGGTTCTCAAAAACCGCCTGCTTTTCCGGGGGATTTTCTATGCTGTGTTTCAGCTTGTAGGACGGCTTCTCGGTCTTAAAGTTTACCAGACAGCCCGTATATTCCCGGTTTTCCAGCAGATGAACCACGGTATTGGTCGCCCACTTGCACTCATAGCCGGGGTGGTAGCGGCGGGTGCTTCCCGTCCTGCGGTATTCCAGCGTCCCCGGCGTGGGGATTTGCTGCTCGGTCAGCATACGGGCTATCTTGGTCGGACCGTTCCCGGCAAGGCAAAGGCTGTAAATCTGCCGTACCACCGGGGCGGCTTCCTCGTCAATGATGAAATTTTCGTCCTCGTCCATGAGGTAGCCATAGACGGGCTTGCTTGTGACAGGCTTTCCGCTCATGCCCTTAGAGCGTTTTACTGCCTTGATTTTCTTGCTCGTATCTCTCACCAGCCATTCGTTAAAAATGTTCCGCAGCGGGGCAAAATCATTTTCCCCCTGTGCGCTGTCAACTCCGTCATTGATAGCGATGAAGCGGACACCTTTCTGTGGGAAAATCATTTCTGTAACTTCACATTTCTTCAGTAAATACCTTGATTTTTTCTGTTAACCATTCAAGCTCTCCTTGCTGAAGTGCTTGTTGCTTTTCGTTTTGATGTTCCAATAGGATTGCCACATTTTCTTGTTGCTTTTCTGTCAAGGCGTTTTCCAATGCTTGGTTCTTTCGTTTAAGAACATTGAATTTTAGCAAAGCAGCAATGTACATACAGAAATATCCTACTGCAATATCGAATATTAGGACAAGCAGATAATTGTTACTTGAGTTTTGTATGCCACCAGCCATATATTCACTAATAGGGATAACAGCTAATAGCATGATAATGGCTATTGCATAAAGCACTCGGTATCGCGTTTTATGGTTTACCTGTGGCAAAGAGGCAAACAAAAAAGGCGATAATCAAAACGGCTATGATTGCAAAGAGTGGTATGAAAGAGGTCTCCATAGGTTTGTTGTTCTGTTTATGGTTTAACAATAATGCGCCAATAACCAGCCTTGTCTGAACCTTCGTGAACCAAAATTCCCATACCCTAAGGCTCTTGATATTTTTCTCTATAGCGCGTTTAGTTACACCAATCTTGTTGGCCATATTATCAGCTGTGATTGAAGGATCTGAAATAACGAGGTCGATTATCTTTTGTGCAGTTTTACTGACTTTCTTCTGTATTTCCGATGTATCTCCGAACTTATCCGCATTTACACCGAACTTTTCGACCGAACTTTCTTCATTTACACCGAACTCTTTTGTGTTTACACCGAACTTTTCGACCGAACTTTCTTTGTTTACAGGATACTTTTCGAGGGTACTATTTACCCTGTTGGCTACTTCTTCAACAGGCATTCTGCCGTGCTCACTCCAGTTCAGATTATAGAATGTGGTGTAGAAAGAAGTCGCTTCCGTTTGATATTGCGGCTCTTTACCTTGCAAGAAATTAGGTAGCTTCTCTGTAAGCTCTCGCATTTTGCGTAAACCGGAACCACGTTTCTCCATATAATCCAACTGTGTGAACATGTCTGCAATGACAGGGTTACGGCGCATGGACGGCACTTTGTATATGTCTCGGTCTTGAATCCGTGTTCCGTCAAGCATTGCACCCGGTGATACCAATTCTACACGGTCATCGTAAATGTCAATATGCACTTCACCGCCCATCACAGTATAATCTCTATGGATAAGATGGTTTACCAATCCTTCGAAGATAGCACGGTCTGAATAGTCGGGGAGGTTTAGACGATAGTTCGGCATCTTCACCCAACCACTCATGGTATAGTTCTTGATGAAGTCCATGCCGTATTTCAATAGTAATACAAGGTTAGCCCGATGTTCCACGGAACTGATGGCATCATCTTTATAGAGTCCAGTCCAACGGGTACAGAAAATACGTGATTGGAATACGGTACAATTATCCACAAACAGCAATCCGGCATTGGTCAGTTTACCGTCTGGTGTGACCAGTCCGAATGATTCTAGATACTTGTCATTCCATTCCTGATGGGTTTGCTCACGAAAAGTATTGGCAAGGATGATGAAAAAGAATGTTTTGCTGGCATTCACTTGGGTAGGCAATGAATCCCATGTCATGTGTGTGCCTTTCAACACCAATGAAAGAAGCTGTTGCGAATTACACTCCACGCTTTCATTGCCAACTCGTACATATGCGGTACGTGTTCCATCTTGATAGTAATAATAAGGTGTAAGTGTTCCAGCTTTTACTTTCACTTCAAGTAAGGTATGTCCTTCGTGCTCTATCGGAATAAGTTGAACTTCCGGCACAGGGTCAAGTCGTGCCTTTATCATTTCACTGATAAAATCAGCATCGGCTTGTGGATTCTCCAAACCAACAATTACTCCGTCATCGTTCACTCCATAGAACAAACTGCCACCATCCGTATTGGCAAATGCCGACACGGATTTAAGCCACGACTTTACTTTCTTACACTCCAACATTTCCTTGAAATCGTAAGCCGAGCATTCCGCTATCAATGTATTGTTATGTATCTGCATAGTTTCCTTATTGTTGTTTGGGCATAACACCCCAATATCATACACAAAGGTAAGGATAAAACCGAAGAATCTGTTAAAATTGCCACAGACTTTTTTGATTATTATGCGTTTATATCATGATTTTTTATTAAATAAATCCGTACTTTTGCAGTCAAGAGTTGTTGTTGCTTATGAATGCTTATTTTCAGATTTGCGTTATATTTGCAACACGTGTATACAAGTCGCTGATAGATATATCACGTTGACTTTGAGGAAGTGAAGTAATTCCGATAAGGATACAGATAATAAACAATAAGCAAAAGCGTGCAGTTTATCAGAGCTGCACGCTTTTGTATTTTTTATTGTTATATACTTGTCGATATAAGAACACTGAGTTCTTTCTCTTTAATTCTAAAAGAATCTATTTGCCATTATAAGTATTTAAGTCCTCATTAAAATATAAATCATGATATTATATTTTTCTTTGATGATTTATTTAATTAACCTAGGTAATGGCAAATATGAGATTAGTAAAATTAAAGAACCGTCCGAGTAAGGGCGTTTTCGTTTTTGAATACATGCAGGAGCAGATAGAGCGTCTTAGAGGGCAAGGAAAAGAACGGACAGTCGAAACATATCAGTCCGCATTGAACAGCTTCATGAAGTTCCGTGACGGCATAGACTTATGTTTTGATGAGATGGATGCAGATTTGATGGAACATTATGAAACGGAGATGCGCTCCACTCACCATTTAAGTCGTAATACCACCTCTTTTTATATGCGTATTTTGCGTTGTGTGTATCGAAAGGCAGTGGGTGAGGGACTGGCCCTTCCTGCAGATCCTTTTGAGAATGTATATACTGGTGTGGACAAGACCTCAAAGAGAGCTGCCACCCTGACAGATATCAAACACATCAAGCAGTTGGATCTTTCCGATCATAAATCATTGGAATTTGCACGAGATATCTTTCTCTTTTCTTTCTATATGCGAGGAATGTCTTTTTATAGATCTTGCCTATTTGCGCAAAAAAGATCTCAATAGTGGCTTTGTGAGTTATAGCCGTCGTAAAACAGGTAAGAAACTCATTATACGGTGGGAAAAACAGATGCAGGAGATTATTGACAGATACGGAGATTCGGAAACACAATATCTTTTACCTATTATAGAACGAGAAGATGGCACGGAGCGCAGACAATACCGGAATAAAATGTTGCTGGTGAACCGTAAGAAGAAGATTGCAGCCCGGGCAGGATTGACCACACCACTTACTATGTATGTGGCTCGGCATTCCTGGGCAAGTATAGCCAAGACGAAAAATATCTCGATTGGTATTATTAGCGAAGCGATGGGGCATGATTCAGAAACTACTACACAAATCTATCTTTCGTCTATACAGACTAATCAGATAGATAATGCAAATAGAAATATTTTAAAAGATCTATAAGAAGGGGAATATTTGAATTATTTTGAAATTAGGACGCACTCTTATATAGAGAGCGTCTATCGGCTGCAAAGGTATAGATTTATTTTCATTTTTCTAGCATTTACAGACTGTAAACTGATAAAAAAGTTTTTTTCTCTCTATATATAATAAACTTATGGGCTGATTTTATTCATACAACTTACTACATAAATGGAAATCAGAAATTTAAGAAATCGGACGCTCTCTATATAAGAGTGCGTCTGTTTTTAGTCGGATTATTCCACTATGAGTATTGTAAATAACAAGGGCAAAGACATGCCACAACAAATTTTGGGAACGACGGTTCAAAAGACCGACGACGCCGTAGGCATATTCCGAAATGATCAGGAAAAAAAGCATTGGTATGTGGCTGTTGTAAAATAACAGAAGTGAAAAAAGCCTGTCAGGATAGATTACGAAAACGTTTGAAAAACGAAACTGATAGTGAGAAAGCTTATGAAGTTTATGTCCCTATCCAACAGGAGATGAGTATTCGTCATGATGGTAAACGTAAAAAAGTGGACCGTATTGTTTTCCCTGCTCTTGTGTTCATTCGCTGCACAGATTCAGTAAGACGGAAAGAAATAGTCTGCCTTCCTTATATAAAACGTTTCATGGTTAACATAGCCGGTTCTTCCCGAAATACTTGCCGTCCCGTAGCTATTATTCCAGATCATCAGATGTACAGCTTGATGCGTATGGTCAATGATGCCGAAGAACATGTCACTATTGAGTCATGCCCTCTGCATTTGGGCGATCGTGTCCGTGTAAACGGTGGCAAACTGGTAGGGTTGGAAGGGAATATATGTCGTGAAATAGATGGTTCTACTAGTCTGGTTGTAAAAATTGATATCCTTGGATGTGCTAAAGTTACCATTGCTAGAGAATTGCTGGAACCTATAGCGGAAAAAAACTCAGTTAACATATAATTATATATTGACATACAATGACCATAGCAGTAGACTTTGACGGTACTATTGTTGAGCACAAGTATCCGGCAATCGGCAGGGAGTTGCCGTTTGCCATTGAGACATTGAAAAAATTGCGTGACGAACATCACAGGTTGATTCTATGGACAGTGCGTGAAGGACGTCTGCTTGACGAGGCTCTTGCCTTTTGCCGTGATCGCGGTCTTGAATTTTATGCCGTGAACCGCGACTATCCGGAGGAGGAGAAAGGGCGTAACAATCATTACTCACGCAAGCTCAAAGCCGATCTTTTTATAGATGACCGCAACTTGGGAGGCCTTCCCGATTGGGGTACTATTTATGGAATGATTCATGACGGAACCACTTTTTCGGATTTGATACGTAGTGCCGGTGAATCTCCTGTTTCGGAGAATCTCGGCAGAGGCCTTTTCTCGCGCCTGTTTGGCAGATGATTGAATAATAAATGAAAAAACTGATATGAAGACTTTAAAGAAACTATTATTGTTTGTTGTGGCGTCCGCCTTGTTGGCAGGCTGCACCTCCTATAAAAATGTACCTTACATGCAGAATCCCGAGGTCGTGAACAGTTACAGGGAAGATCTTCCCCTTTATGATGCAAAGATTATGCCGAAAGATTTGCTGAGTATAACTGTGAACACGAGTGACCCTCAGGCTGCCGCTCCTTTTAACCTGACAGTACAGACTCCTCTGAATGCAGCCCTGACCAATATTAATACTACCACACAACCCACTCTCCAGCAGTACCTGGTAAATAACAAGGGTGAGATAGATTTCCCCGTTATCGGTCGTCTGAAGGTAGGCGGCCTTACGAAAAACGAGGCGGAAGATTTGATCCGTGAGCAATTGCAGCCCTATCTGAAAGAGAGCCCTATCGTTACAGTCCGTATGGCAAATTACAAAATTTCGGTATTGGGAGAGGTGAACCGTCCGGGTACTTTTACCGTAGGAAATGAAAAGGTAAATATCCTTGAAGCCCTTGCCATGGCGGGAGATATGACTGTTTATGGCGTCCGTGACAATGTGAAACTGATTCGTGAGGATGCAAAAGGCAAGCGTGAGATTATCAATTTGAATCTTAATAATGCAGAGCTGGTTGTATCTCCCTATTACTACCTGCGCCAGAACGATATCATCTATGTAACGCCCAATAAGACAAAAGCCAAGAACTCGGACATTGGCAGCAGCACCAGCATGTGGATCAGTGCTACATCCATTTTGGTATCTCTTGCAAGCCTTCTGGCAACCATCTTGAAATAAAACTCATAAATATAATTGTTGATTACAAACTGTTGATATGACTGACGAACAGAAGAACACCCCTTCGGGTACCGAGCAACGTGAGGAGAACGTTGATCTTTATGCCTTGTTTTTTAAATACTTTGCCTATTGGCCGTGGTTTGTAGCCAGTGTGCTGGTTTGTATTATATCTGCTTTCATCTATCTCCGCTATCAGGCTCCCGTCTATAATGTTGATGCGGCCGTACTCATCAAAGAAGGTGACAAGAAAGGTGGAAGCAGTAATAATCCTATGGGAGCCCTTCAGGATCTGGGTATGTTCTCCATGACTAACAATTTTGACAATGAGGTGGAAATCCTGAAGTCAAGAACCTTGATTAAAAAGGTGGTGAATCATTTGAATTTATATATTTCAGTGGCCGAGGAACGTATGTTCGGCTATAACACTCCTTTATATAAGTCCACTCCGGTAAAAGTTTATATGACTCCTGAAGAGGCAGACAATCTGGAAGAAGGAGCCGAGCTTCATCTAAAATACACCATGAATGGAAAATTGGATGTAAAAGTGGAATATATGCTTGACGAGGAGAAGCAGGAGACTGAGGTAAGTTTTGACAGTATTCCGGCTGTTTTCCCCACTCCAGTAGGAGTTTTCAGTTTTACAAAGAACGACTCGGTCCCACCTTTGGAAGAAGATATGAATCTGGTGGCATACGTTAATTCTCCTACAGATGTGACGGAAAGTTATGTAGAGAATTTGTCAGTGGAACCCACTTCGAAGACTACCACAATTGCTGCCATCAGCTTGCAGAATACGGTAAAGCAGCGCGGTATCGATTTCATCAATTGTTTGGTTGACTTTTATAATCTGGACGCGAATGACGAGAAGAATGAAGTGGCTCAAAAATCTGCAGAGTTTATAGACGAGCGTATTGGTATTATCAATCGGGAGTTAGGTACTGCCGAAACGGAACTTGCCGATTTCAAGCAACGCTCCGGATTGACCGATTTGACCAGCGATGCCCGTCTGGCTTTGGAGGAGAGTTCGAAATATGAACAGCAGCTGACCGAGAATGCTACCCAGTTGAGACTGGTGGAGTCTTTGCGTAATTATGTGAACAACCCGAAGAATGCAAACGAGGTGATTCCCGCTAATGTAGGGTTGCAGGACCAGAATTTGGGTTCTATCATCAACCAATATAACACGATGCTGATCGAACGCAAGCGTTTGCTTCGTACCTCTTCCGAAAACAATCCTGCGGTAATCAATATCAATACGGGCATCGAGTCCATGCGGCACAATGTGCAGACTACCGTGAACAGTGTACTGAGAGGGTTGCAGATAGCGCAGTCCAACCTTGAACGTCAGGCACGGAAGTTTGAAGGCAGGATCAGCAGTGCGCCGCAGCAGGAGAAAGAATTTCTTACTATCTCCCGCCAGCAGGAAATCAAGGCGACCCTTTACATTATGTTGCTTCAGAAGCGTGAGGAAAACGCAATAACCCTGGCATCCACTGCTAATAACGGACGTATCATCAAAGCTGCTCTTCCTAGTAAAAAGCCGGTTTCTCCTAAGAAGATGGTTGTTATGTTGGCCGCTCTTGTATTGGGTATGGGTATTCCTGTAGGTCTTATTTATTTGAAGGATTTATTAAAATATAAGATAGAGAATGCCGAGGATGTGGAGAAGATAACGGATGTTCCTATTTTGGGTGAACTTCCTTTAAGTAAGAAGCCCGAGAAAGGTGCCATTGTGGTTCAGGAGAATCAGAATGGTATGATGGAGGAGGCTTTTCGTGGTCTGCGTACCAATATGTTGTTCATGCTTGGTGCCAGTCAGAAAGTGGTGCTTTTTACATCCACACAGCCGGGTGAAGGCAAGTCTTTTATTGCTGGCAATACGGCAGTCAGTCTGGCCTATATGGGTAAGAAAGTTGTTATTGTGGGTTTGGATATCCGCAAGCCTGGGCTGAACAAGGTTTTTAATCTGTCCCATCGCACGGAAGGTATTACCAATTATTTGGCTGATCCCGAGCATACCAATCTTTTTGATATGATACAACATTCGGATGTAAGTCCTAATCTTGATATTCTTCCGGGTGGTCCTATTCCTCCCAATCCTACAGAGTTGATGGCGCGTACGGTGCTGGAAGATGCAATAGAGAAATTGAAAGAGCGTTACGATTACATTATTCTTGATACGGCTCCTATTGCTATTGTGACCGATACTGCTATTGCCAGTCGTGTGGCTGATATGTGCGTGTATGTGTGTCGTGCAGATGTTACTCCGAAGTTGGGGTATCAGTATATTAATGTGCTGCGGGATCAGAAGAAATTCGATAAATTGGCTACGGTTATTAATAGTATTGATTTGAATTCAAGAAAGAGTAGCTATGGGTATAAATATGGTTATGGATATGGACACAAGTATGGGTATGGTTACGTGGCTGAAACATGTGGAAAAAAGGACTGATTTCTTCTGTAAACTGATTTAATAGTTGCTATATAATTTATAATCTTTAATCATTAGCCTAACTTCTCTTGTTTATGGTTGCTTTTTAATATACCAGTAACCGTAAAGATAGCAAAAATAGTATATAAATAGAACTAATGATAATGTAATTCAATATGAACTGTTTCCCTTAAAAGAGGGAAGAAGAATATCTTAACCATATGAAATACGAAACAAGCATAAATGACTCATCCAACAACAAACGTATTGCTAAGAATACGTTACTGCTTTATTTCCGTATGCTCTTGATGATGGTTGTAACTCTATATACATCTCGTGTGGTGTTAGCTACTCTGGGGGTGGAGGACTATGGTATTTATAATGTCGTGGGTGGGGTCGTAACTATGTTTGGCTTTATAAGTGGATGTATGTCAACGGCGACACAACGTTATCTAACTTTTGAATTAGGAAAGGAAGAGTTAAACGATTACAGGAAGTATTCAATGTTTCTATTTTGATACATGGAATAGTTGCACTCGTGATACTGGTTGTAGCAGAAACCATAGGGCTATGGTTTTTATGGAATAAAATGCAAATACCTACTGGACGTCTTGATGCTGCTTTCTGGGTTTATCAGTCTTCTGTATTAGCCGCATTAATTATGATAATGAGTATTCCTTATAATGCCACGATTATTGCGCATGAGAGGATGTCGGCTTTTGCTTGTATTTCGGTATTGGAGGTATTGCTGAAACTGGGTATAGTTTACTTACTTTTATTATTGAATGTAGATAAGCTTATTTTATATGCCGTATTAATAGTTGCTGTTCAGTTTGCTGTTAGGATATGTTATGGTTGGTATTGTAAGTGCCATTTTAAGGAAACACGAATCAGATTGACTTGGAATAGGTGCTTAATCAAAGAGATGCTTTCTTTTGCAGGATGGAGTATAGTCGGAAATGCCGCATACGTGGCGTATACGCAAGGGATTAATGTACTGTTGAATATCTTTTTCGGACCAACCGTCAATGCGGCTCGTGCTATTTCTGTTCAAGTACAACATGCTGTTAATATGTTTTCTCAGAATTTTCAGACTGCTATTAATCCGCAGATTACCAAAAGTTATGCAGCATCTGATTATGTGGAAATGTACACACTAATATACCGAAGTAGTAAATTTACATTTTTCCTACTCTTGTTCCTCTCATTACCCGTAATGATAGAAACGGAATATATGTTGAACTTGTGGTTAACTGTTGTTCCAGATGATACGGTAATTTTCACTCGGCTTATATTATGTACGACAATTATTGACTCTATGGCAAATCCGCTCATGGTTGCAGTTACTGCCACAGGGCATATAAGACGTTATCATATAATTGTTGGTGGCTGTTTGTTGTCCATTATTTCCATTGTCGTATGGAGTGCTTAAACTTGGGTATTCTCCAGCATCTGTATTGGTTGTTCATTTTTTCTGCTAAGTGTTGTAGCTTTTGCAATCCGTTTGTGTATTGTGACTAGGATGATAAATATGCCTCTATATATTTACATTAAAGAAGTCATATTGAAAAGTCTCAAAGTTGTCGTATTGTCAGTTCCTGTGCCATTGGTCATCAGTTTTTATCTCTCCATACCTCTTTTATTGTAACAGGTGTGGTATGCGTGGTAAAGTGTTTCTGTCATATCTTATGTGTTCGGACTTGATGAAAACGAGCGTACATTTGTAGGAAAAAAAGGCTAAAGGGGGCTCTGCTGAAGATGGGCTGCTGATTTTTCGGTTTAGCAATTGTTGGCAATTATTTTATATCTGACTAAATATCTGATGCTACTAAATTTTGATTAGCTACTTATTTTTATGAAATCACTGTTCTATCCTGTTTTATTGTTGTTTCATGCTGTTTTTTATTTCATTGGGGAATGATTCAAAGATGATAAAATACATTTGTGTGGTTTTTACTCATGGTATACCTTTTTCACAAAAAGGTTTATTTTACAGCGCAAGTATCGAACGGTGAACCAAGCCTTACTTTTTATTTGGCGGAACTGTGCTTTTCTCATCGATCCATATGCTGACAATCCATTTTCCTCCTGGATTTAAGGAAGTTTCTCCATTAAGTGGAGTTTTATTGGTACTATGTGTAGCTTGTTCTTTTCTTTATGATGGAATATGTGAATGAGAAGAATCTTCATCAGTCATTCTTTATTCTTATGTATAGGTTTACTTTAGGTTATTTGTTGGTGAATGACTTATTGTTACTGGCTCAGATGCCTTCAGTATCAGGTATGGAGAGTAGTACCATCATTTATTTAATAGGTAACAAGTTTGAGGTGACATATATGCACTTGTTTTTTTCTGCATTATATTATCAGGTCTTTTGCACTGGTATGAAAGTTTATTTGCGACAATACATTATTCTCGTAATGCATTTAGTTTTAACTCTGTTTATCGCGATCGGGGTAGAGTGTTCTACAGGTGTTTTAGGGGTAGTCCTTTTTGGCAGTATTTTTATTTCTTTATAAGAAGATACGTTTCATTTTCCGCCCCTTTTTTGCAATAATCTTGATGTTGTTGTTTGGAGCATTTTTTTTATTGTATGAGACGATCTTGGCTATACCTTCGGTTCAGTATTTAATAGTAGATATATTGAATGAGGATTTGACATTGACAGGACGTACTTATATATATACTAGAATGCTGGATCTAATGGATACTCAACCTTGGTTTGGTTATGGGAATGGAACTGCTACTTTTTTTTTTTACAACGTATTACATCCATGAGAAGTTAACGAATACGCAAAATGGATTGCTCAATGATTATATTGATTGGGGAATTATTGGGGTCATTTGCTTGATTATCCTTACATATTCAGTCCTGAGAAGTGCAAGTTCAAGGATTAATCCGTTTTATATGTTTAATCTATACATATATAGTGTTGTCTAGCATTGAGATAACATTAGGGTTACGTTTCCTTGCTGTTCTTCCAATGTGTATGTGGGCAAATAAAAAAAAATAATTAGGACTATGAAAAATATTTCAGAATTGTCTCATTGTTACGGTTGTTCTCTGTGTGCTGTCATTTGCCCTCAGCAGATTATTACGCTTTGTCAGGATAAGGAAGGGTTCTACCAACCTGTGATTGAAAAAAATGATGAATGTACTGCTTGCGGATTGTGTAGTAAAGTATGTGCTTTCATTAATGATGAAAAATGGCAGAATGAAAATATTAGGTCTTTTGCTTCTTGGAGCAGAGAACCCTCTGTTCGAAAGAAATCTTCCTCAGGCGGTACAGGTTTTGAGATAGCAAGGATGCTATCACGGAAAGGATATAATGTTGTGTCAGTCTGCTATAATGCAGATAAAAAACGGGCAGAGCACTATGTGGCAAGATGCGTAGAAGAAATAATACCCTCAATGGGGTCGAAATATATTCAGAGCTATTCGTATAAGGCTTTCAAGGAGATAAAGAAAGGCGGCAAATTTTTAATTACAGGTACACCTTGTCAAATTGCTTCTATGCGGAGATACGTCCGTATGAGGCGGATAGAAGATGATGTGATACTGATGGACTTTTTTTGTCATGGTGTACCATCTAAATTGGTATGGGACAAGTATGTGTCAGAGATTGAAAATCAAATAGGTAAAGTAACATATGCGTCATGGCGCAACAAACAGTCGGGATGGCATGACTCATGGGGATGTTCATAAAAGGAGAGAAAAGCTATTATAATAAAAAAAAGATCGGAAGGAGATTTGTTTTATAAGTTCTTTCTCGGTAATATGTGTTTGGGACGAGCCTGCTATAAAGATTGTAAATTTAAATATTTAAACTCTGCAGCGGACATTCGTATTGGTGATTTATGGGGAAGTAAATATGTTGACGAGGAGAAAGGAGTGACGGGAAATATTAGCTTTCACTGAGAGAGGGCGCATGGTTATAGCTAATTGTCCGGGGATAGAGACTGTCAACGAATCTGTTGAAGTAGTGACAGAGGGACAAATGAAAAGCTGTATCACTAAACCGTATTACTATAGAGGGCTTATGGCTTTGTTGAGAACTCCTTTAAAACTGAAATTTATTTATCGTATTATACAGATGTTGCGTATAGGGAACATCCTAAAGGTTAAAATGCATTTATGAAACGAGTAGGAATTGTGACTATGCACAAGGTTGTGAACTATGGGTCGGCTTTACAAGCATGGGCTACACAGGAAGTGATTCGTAGACTGGGGTATGATGTTCTAATCATAGACTATGTTTATCCCAATGCCTTTCACATTAAGGACAAAAAAGAGAAATATTGCAAGAAGTGTGTTACAATGGTGTCTTCATTTTTGTCAAGGTTTTCCATGGGAGAAAAAAAGAAAACACTTTGAAAAGTTTTGGAATGATAATTTTAATCTTACGCAAACATATCCTTGTGTAGAGTCAATATATAACAATCCACCAGATTTTGATGTTTATGTGGCTGGAAGTGACCAAATATGGAATCCTACATGCATAAAAGGGGATGGCGTTTTTTCTGTTGGATTTTGTTACGAATGGTAAACGTCGTATTAGTTATGCCTCCAGTTTTGCCCAAGCTAAACTAGAAGAAAAGTTTAGGAAGGATATGGCCGATAGTTTAAGGGGATTTTTCTCAATAGCTGTACGTGAGAGTAATGGCGTAAAAATTGTAAAGAAATTGATCGGAAAAGATGTTCCTATTACATTAGATCCTACTCTTCTTTTACGTAAAGACGATTATGGACCGCTTATAAAGCAAAAGTTCACTGCATATTCAAAAAGCCTTATATGTTGGTTTATATTTTGCAATATGCATATGACCCTTATCCGTATGCTACAGAATTTATTCGTGAAGTATATCAGCAAACAGGATTGCATGTGGTATGTTTGGACTTCTCGGCAAAACAACATCTTGGAATAAAAGATATGATTCATCTACATGATGCTGTGGGATAAGCAGAGTTTTTTTGAGTTTGTTTGCAAACGCTTCATTTGTGATAACTACGTCTTTTCATGGAACAGCATTTGCTTTGAATTTCGGTGTGCCATTCTATTCATTGCTGAATGATAAAAAGCAGTAGTGACGACCGGATGGGCAACTTGTTACGTTTGTGTGGAATGGAAGATAGGGGTATAATAATTAACACAAGGAAAGTGCGAGTCTCTACGTCATTTGATATAAACGGATGTGAGACACGGCTAAGACAAAAGCGTGAAGAATCTATCGCTTATTTGCAGAGAAGTTTAATGTAATAAGATTAATTATATTATGGGTGTTTTCAATCAAATAAAAATGATTTGGCATAAGCGAAGTTCCTCAGCTTACATTAAATATCTTCGTAAAAAGGAATACATATCGGAGAGCATTGCATAATTCGTGCTCCTCGCACGGCACGGATAGATGTATCACGCCCCTCATTAGTTACCATAGGTAACAATGTGGATATGAATATGAACTTTCAAATATTGACGCATGACTGGGCTTCGCTTGTCTTCCGAACTAAATATAATGACTTTGTGAATTCGTCTGGACATGTGACGATTGGTAATAATATCTATTTGGGAACTAATGTAGTAGTGCTGAAAGGTGTGACGATTGGCGATAATTGTGTAATAGGTGCTTGCTCATTAGTCACAAAGAATATTCCCGCTAATTCAGTGGCAGCCGGTGTACCTTGTCGGGTGATATGCTCAATAGATGAATATTACAGAAAGAGAAAGCAGGTTGCACTTGCAGAAGCAGTGGAGTATGTGCAGAGTATTCAAAAACGTTTTAAACGCGATCCCTTTAAACGTGAGTTGTATGAAGAGTTTATTTACTTCACCCATAAAGACAATATAGAACAGTATGAGCAAGAAGGTTCTCCTGTAAAGTCCCAACTTGGTATAGCGTATACTGATTTTATCCAGCGTGATGAAGCGAATTTCAAAGATTATGAGGCATTTTTACAGTACGTAAACAAAAAGGGAGTTATATCCAGTGAAAATAACAATATAATCAAAAATGAATAAACCAAAGGTAAGTATTGTAGTTCCTATTTATAATGTGGAAAAATATCTAGATCGCTGCATCCAGTCACTTCTTGCACAGACATTAAAAGAAATAGAAATCATTTTGGTAGATGATGAATCACCGGATAATTGCCCACAGATTTGTGACAGGTATGTAGCAAAGTATACTTATGTTAAAGTGGTGCATAAAAAAAATGATGGTCTTGGACAGGCTCGCAACAGCGGTATGGAAGTCGCCACAGGTGAATATATCGCATTTGTTGATAGTGATGATTTTATAGATGCAGACATGATGGAGAGACTTTACGATGAATGTAAGGAACACTCTTTAGATGTAATTTATTCTGAATTTAATGTGGATGAATATCCGGGTTTTCGTATAACTCTCAAACCAGAGCGGCTGTATACAGGCAGAGAAGAGATAGAACAGTTGCGTTTAGACATAGTAGGGGCAGAGCCAAATCATAGATCAAGTGTGAAGTTTCAATGTTCTGCCTGTAAAGGGTTGTATTCTATGAAATTACTTTCAGAACATCATTTGCAATTTCACTCTGAGCGGCAGTATATTTCAGAGGATATGCTGTTTAATTTAGATGTGCTTTACCATGCAATGCAGGTAAAGAGTGTTCCTTGGCAGATGTATCATTATTGTTTGAACGGAGCATCGCTTTCACATACATATCGTCCAGATCGTTGGCCAAAGTTGCTTTATATGCTGGAGATACTTGATAAAAAGGGACAGCAGTTTAAGCATCAAGAACAGTTTCGGCTACGTTTGGCAAGAACAGCGATTTTTTATACTCGTTCAGGTATAGGGCAAGAAATTAGAAGGACAGATATTTCATTTAAAGAGAAGTTAAGGCGGGTTACTGAAATCATGAAAGATACAACTATTTCTTCTTTAATAAAAGATTATCCGTTTTATAATCTTCCTTTAACATGGAAGATTTATGGATATTTGCTGAAATGTAAATGCAAATGGATAATGTTTATAGTAATGTATATAAATAATAAAAAAAGAAGAATGACGTCAATCAAGATTTGTTGAGGCGTAAAAGTATTAGTGATTTTTGAATATGCAATTAAGAATTATTACATTGTATCGAACCGAAAATTATGGGGCGTTTTACAAATGTTCGTTTTGTCGTTAATTAATCTATAACTTGTATCGTGACAAAAAAGATAGATGGTTGTGTACACTTGGGTATAGAAAATACCAGTTGTCTATCTAGTAGCTACATTGTACATTGGCATGATGATGTGATTCGTAGAGAACATTTTAATAGTTAATAAATTATTTGTATCTAATATCCTTATGCTTAAATACTTGAAAAAGTGTCTAAGTAAAAAGTATACTCTAATTTTAGTATTAATATTTATTTTGCAAAATATTAAAGATGAATACTTTAGCGAATGGAAATATGTGTAAAAGACGGAAAGTCTTTTCTTTTAATTCAGAATTATATAAAGTAACTGGAGTTCAAAAGGTTTTAATGGATATTCACCATGCTGTAAAAGAAGATTATGACGCCATTATTGTGGGGGACTGTATCCTATGGCATGGTTGATAAAAGTCATCAAATATTTGAAGATGAATATAAGCAATTTAAAAATCCTTTTATGTTTTATGATTCTATAGTTGTATTGCATGAAAGAAAATTCCTCTTATTATTTTGGATACTAAATCATATCTTTTTTCAACATATCAAATTGGTATATGTGCATCATAATATATTTCATAATCATAAGTTGATGTCTATAATGCCTACTACGGTAGTATCTATATCAGATAAGTGTACGGAAAATTTGATGAATTATTTTAAAGTTCCTAAAAAGACATATACATAAAATATCCAATTGCGTTAGGGAGTTATATCCACATTTTCATGATTGTCCACAAGCTGATTATATATCTATAATTTATCCCGCACGTATCAATAATATAAAAAGGCAAATAGAAGTATATAAACACTTGAAGGGAAAAGTTAAAGAGCAGATAAAAATTAAATTTGTAGGGACAGGACCTTGCTATGAGGAATTAAGAAAAATAATAGCAGGAGATAGTCAGTTTGAATGTTTGGGGTTTAGAAATGATGTACTTGATTTATTGCAAAAAAAAGCAATTATATGATGTTGTTTTCTACAACAGAAGGACTTCCTATCACTCTTATTGAGGCTTCAATGTGTGGTTGCCCTATAATTTGTAATGATGTCGGGGGAAATTTAGAAATAGCTCATGATGGTGAAAATGCTTTTATAGCTAATAGTTGGAATGAATTAGTTTGTGTGTTGAATAGCTTGCTAGATATTCCGAAAGATGATTATATGGCAATGTGTGCAAAAAAAGCCGAGAAATTTATCTTTCACGGTTTACATTTGATATGTTTAAACAAAAATATTTAGAACTGTTCTCAATTTTATAGTTTCATATTATGAGATACTTATTTCTGCTAATAATATTATATCTGTGTTTTAATTTTGTCACTTTGGGGCAGGAAGTGAATATTGAGTTTGAAAAAAAGCCATATTGGGTGGAAAACTTTGATAAGAAAGGAGGTCTTGATGATAAGTTATGGGGATCTAAAAAAGAAAAATCGGGAGGATTGGTATTTTATAGTGGTGCTGACGAGAAGAACGTAAAAGTAAAAAAAAGGGAAACTTATATTGACTATACGTAAAGATAGTGCTTCTGGTAAATATCTATATACATCTGGTAGAATTTTTACAAAACAATATTTTCGTTATGGTAAATTTGAAATAAAAGCAAAGTTGCCTGTTACTGCTGGTGTTTGGCCGGCTTTATGGTTTAAGGCAAATTCTGGACTGCAGCATGTGTCGGAGAAATTGATTTAGTGGAATAATATAGGCTGCATGAAAGCGGAAAAAGATGAATGTGAATGTACATCTTTGGGGGGGACTTTTGGAGGTAAGAAAAATAATCATAAACAGTATCCTAGAAGTGTTGCAGTTAACATCTCAAATTATCATATTTATACTTTGGAAATGCTAAGAGGAAAGTTAGTATTTAAAGTTGATGGTAAAGTTGTATATGAGGTAAAAAAAGGGAGATATAGAATATTGGCCTTTTGACGAAACTTCTTATCGTCTTATGATAGCCTTGTCTTATGGTGGAAATTGGGCTGGTTCATGTGGATTGGCTGATAACTCTCTACCGCAATCTATAAAAGTAGATTATGTGAAATATTATAGATTAAAAGAAGAATGTAATGATTAAGCTGGCTCCTTTTGAATCATGTACAGGTTGTACAGCTTGTATGAATAGCTGTTCTCACAATGCAATTGTTATGGCAGAAGATGCCGAAGGTTTTATCTTTCCACACATAAATGGTAACAAATGTGTGGAATGTGGACTTTGTATGAGAGTATGTCCAGTTTTAAATACACCAATAATTACAAATGTAACAAAGCCAAATGTTTTTGCTGTTTGGAGCTTGAAAGACAGGACTGTTAGTAGTTCTGGAGGAGCTTTTTTCTGCATTTGCAAGGAATGTGTTGGAAGCTGATGGTGTGGTATTTGGTGCTACTCTTGGAACAAACTTATTATGCTATCATAGGGAGATTCATATGATAGAAGAGTTGGAAGTTCTACGAGGAAGTAAATATGTTCAAAGTGAGTTAAGAGATACTTTTTTTTAAAGTGAAAGCCTATCTGAAAGAGGGTAAAAATGTCTTATTTACAGGTACACCATGTCAAGTAGACGGGTTATATAGGTATTTACGGAGAAACTATGATAATTTGCTAACATTAGATTTGGTATGTCATGGAGTACCATCTAACACATTGTTTCATTCATATCTTTTAAAACTTGAAGATTTAAAAAAAAGTTAAGATATCTATGTTTTTGAATTTCGCCGTCGAAACGGTTGGGGCTTTGCATCAGCTATATCAGATAGAGGCAAGCTAGAGCCTATATATGATATTGAAAATTTATATATGTACGCTTTTGATAAAGCTGTTTTATTTAGAAAATCATGTTATGCTTGTCCGTATGCTAGGTTGCCTAGAGTAGGAGATTGTTCCATTGCGGATTTTTTGGGGCATAGGTAGACATGGCAAATCATTTAAACACAATGTGTTAAAAGGAGTTTCCCTAGTATTGGCTAATAATGCTAAAGGGATAAATGCCGTACAAAATTTGCAAGAATCTTTTTTTGTGGAAGAACGAACATTAGATGAAGCCTTGGCAGAAAATTATAATATTATTCATCCCTCTCCCCTGCATCCCATGCGTGATAAAATCATCGCAGCATTTTTAGATTCTTCACGTTCATTGAAAAGCATAAATAAAGAGTTTGAGTTGATTGATAATAGCTTGAAAGAACGAGTGAAAGAATATGCCTTCTCGATACCATATTTATGATTTGCTAAAAAATATCTACAATAAATATAAAGCTCTATGAAAGTAGCTATCCTATCTATGCAAGAAGTGAAGAATTATGGTTCATTCCTTCAGGCTTTTTCTTTGAAAAAAACTATTGAATCGCTGGGTAATACTTGCGAATTCATTAATATTATCCCAGGTGAACAATTGGGAAATTATAAGATAAGTAAATTTCATAAGATTAAACTCCTCATACAGCGTTTATGGGGGAGGGATTTTATTAGACGTTTGTCTTCTATTTATATTTTCCAAACTCGTTTTTCGAAAGAATTTTTGCCTTATTTGGGAGTGGAATCTGAAAGAAATATTAGGCATTATGACGTGATTGTAATTGGCAGTGATGAAGTCTTTAATTGTGCTCAAAAAACATGGTTTGGATTTTCACGTCAGTTATTTGGTGAAGGGCTGAATGCAGATAAGATAATAACGTATGCCGCTTCTTTTGGGGCAACTACAGTAGATAAACTTCAAGAACTGGGAATTAAGAAGATTGTTGGTCGTTTGTTGGGAAATATTAGTGTAATATCAGTGCGTGATGCTAATAGTTCTATTACAGTAAAAACACTGATAGGTAAAGTTCCCGTAATGCATTTAGATCCTGTATTGATATTTAATTATGATCTGTTTATGCCTTCAAACGTTACGCTAAAAAATTATATGATTGTATATACATACCCGGGACGTATTACAGATAAGCAGGAAATTCAATCAATAAAAAAGATTTCGCCAAATCCCATAGACTGAAACTAATATCTATCGGCCATTATTTCTCTTGGTGTGATGACGTGGTCATTCCTTCCCCTTTTGAAGTACTGGCATATTTCAAGAATGCGTCATATATTGTTACTGATACATTTCATGGTAGTGTATTTTCTATCAAATATAATAAGGCTTTTTGCACAATCATACGAAATATGAACAATCAAAAATTAAGCTATCTGTTGAAACAATTTCACTTGGAGTCTAGAATAATCAATGATATTGATAAATTGGATAGTATATTAACAACTCCTATTGATTATAAAGAAATAAATGAGTATATAGCCAAAGAAACTCGATGTTCTATTGAGTACTTGAAGACAAATATCTGTAAATAGATTAGCGATGTTCTCTATTTTGGTAAAAAAAATAATTATTACAGACGGCAATTCTTTTAATGACCTTTTGTTTGAAGATAAGGGTAAAGTTTATACTTTTTTATTTAATCCGGTTTCCTATCTCACTGCTTTAGAGAACAAAGAACTGTTCGCTAGTTTTGATGGTATTTTTGCCGATGGTTCCATCTTAGTGGCTGCCATAAGATTATTATATGGAATAACAGTGAAAAGGCGAAGCTTTGATATGACTTCTATGGCACCGGAATTATTCCGTTTTGCCGAAAATAATGGAAAGATGTTATACATTGTTGCGTCAAAACAAGAACAGGTAGAAAAAGCTGTTGAAATATTTAAGGAACGGTATCCAAAGTTGAAGTTTATGGGTTGTCGTAATGGGTATTTTGTTTCGGAACAAGAAATGGATGCGGAAGCGAAACATATTACACAAGTTAATCCTGATTTTCTTATTGTAGGAATGGGGGCGTTGATGCAAGAACGTTTTTTGCTAAAGGTGCGTAATGCCGGATTCCAGGGTATTGGTTTTACCTGTGGTGGTTTTATTCACCAAACTGCTAATAATGAGATTGAATACTACCCTCTATGGATAGATCGTATGAATCTGCGTTTTGTCTATCGTATGTATAAAGAGAAGCATACCCGTAAACGTTATGTACAAGCTGCCTTACTTTTTCCTGCACGCTTTTTGTGGGAGAAACTAATCTTTTCATGGTACAAAGATAGCAAACCCTTATAATTTCGCAATGCATAATTCTTTTTTAGCTTTTCTATGTTTATGTTTCTGTACTGTATTGAAGGGACAGGCATTATATGGTACTAGTGGACTATTGCATATGCCTACTGCTGATATGCAGAAGGACAAAACTGTTATGCTGGGCGGTAATGTGCTGGATAAGCATCCGCTTTCTACTTATTGGAATAATAAAAATTACACCTACACATATAATTACTATATAAATGTGACTATTTTTTCCTTGGCTGGAAGTAGCATATACCTGTACCTTGGTAAAGGGAGTTAAAAAGGTAATTATTGGCCTGAACAGACTTGGGGAAAATTTCGTAATCAGGACAATCGTAATTTTTCAGGAAGGCTCCGTTTATGGAAGGAAGGCTGGTGGAAAGAATGGACTCCTCAACTTGTATTGGGAGCCAATGATCCCGGAAGTTTTGATAATAATGGTGGTGGTAATATCAATTTTAATCAAGAAGCTGGTACTCATAATTATTTCAATCGTTTTTTTCTGGCTGCAACGAAACATTTGTATTTTCAGAATGTGGGGAATTAGGGCTTCATATGGCTTATATTTATAGCAGGGCTACTGGCTTGAATTATGAAGGACCTGCATTAGGTGTTAATTTTCGGTGTTGTTTGCCTGATACTTCTTTGGGAAATAAGATATTGAATGGACTGAATTTGATGGCGGAATATGATGCACGAACCATTAATATAGGTTTTAACTATGCTGTTTGGAAAGATCGTTTTAATCTGATAGCAGAATTGAATGATGGTAAATATCTGAGTGCGGGACTTTATTTCAAAATCTGTTTGAAGTAAACAGGTATGAGAGTTGATAATGATAGCCACATATATGATCATAATTTTTAAAATCATACTACTATGACTATGAAAGACAAATTAGCATCCTACAACCACTTGATCGAGACCTTTGTGATTGTCACCGAGACCTTTCTTTACGGTCTGCTATTCCTGCTTTTCAGCAAGCTGTCCAATGAGATGCAGTGGGATAGCCTGCAGGTTGGTGGAACCACCGTTCTGCAAGTCATGCTTACACTGATGTTATGTTACGCCCTTTGCGCCATCCATTCAGGAGTAGTGCTTCACCGGAGGAAAGTGCATTCCCTTCAGATATGGAAACGTGTGCTCGAGAATATGTTCCTGTTTGTCCTCCTGGGCGGTCTGGTCCTTTCTGTAGGAAAGTATGCGGATATAGCCTCCCTGTTCATGCTGGAGTACCTTTTTCTCCTGTTTCTGTGTCTTGTTTCGTTCCGTTTCACTCTTCGTCTTCTCATCAGGCTTTACCGTATGAGCAAGAAACATACGCGTTTTGTGGTACTGGTAGGAAGTACGGACAACAACTTGGAAATCTACCATGAGATGTCGGGCAGTGAAGATACAGGTTATTCGGTCGTGGGCTATTTTGACGGTCAGGCGAATCCTGCTTTCCCGGTAGAATGTCCGTATTTGGGCCAGCTGGCGCAGGTACAGGAATATCTGGAGAAACATGATTATGTACATTACCTGTTCTGCTGCCTGCCCTCAAAAGACAGAGAGGTCATCGTTTCTCTGATTGATTACTGCGAGAACCATCTGGTACATTTCTTCAGTGTGCCCAATGTGCGCAATTATCTCCACCACCGTATGTCGTTCAACATCATGGGGAACGTCCCTTACCTGGGCCTTCGCCCCGATCCCTTAAGTTGGCCGGGGAACCGCCTGCTGAAAAGAACCTTTGACATAGTAGTCTCATCGGTGTTCCTTTGTACGCTTTTTCCGATTATTCTGATTGTGGTGGCGATAGTGACCGGATTGACCATGCCCGGCCCGCTGTTCTTCCGCCAGAAACGGAACGGGCTGAACGGCAGGGAGTTTTATTGTTACAAGTTCCGCAGTATGAAAGTAAATGCAGATGCCGACAGGATACAGGCCACAGAGCATGATCCCCGCAAGACTCGCTGGGGCAATATAATGCGTAAGACGAATATAGATGAGCTGCCCCAGTTTATCAATGTGCTGTTGGGGGATATGAGTATCGTGGGGCCTCGTCCTCACATGCTTCTCCATACGCAGGAATATTCAAGGCTGATCAATAAATATATGGTGCGGCATTTTGTGAAAAACCGGGTATAACGGGATGGAGCCAGGTTACGGGTTTCCGTGGGGAAACGAAGGAACTAAAAGACATGGAGGGCCGTATCCGTGGTGATATCTGGTATTTGGAGCACTGGAGCTTCGGTCTGGACCTTTACATCATGTACAGGACGGTGGCGAATGTCTTCCGTGGCGAGAAGAATGCCTATTAGTAAAACGGGCTGTTCTTAACGATCCTTCTTGATGAGGGTCCTTAGTAATTTAGCAGTTAAAAAACTTTGTTTTTGCAGCCTGTTATTTCCGTCTGCCGGCCGGAAATGGAACATAGCCGGCACTAATGTTAGATCAGAACCCTTGTCCTTTGTGGAAAGTGCAGGGGGAGCTCCGGGAACGAGAGCGCTTGTTCCCGGAGCTTTAATAATAAAGAAGATTATCCGATCAGGATTTATTCAGCTTTAAAAATAAACGCGGATTATACAATAACCCGTAACAGGAAGGATTTTTATCTATATGATAGTCTGTTTCGGTGTGTCGGTACCGGCCGGATGATCTTAGTAAAAAATTCCCTCTGCCAGTAGTATCACTCTCTACTTGAGAGCAGAAACGAACACTGGCAAAAGGAAACCTTGGAAAAAGAAATTACCTTTCCAAATATCCGAACACCCCTTCCGCGTCAAAACACGGACAAGCCTTCGGGATGCTTCCGCTCATATCCCTATGTCCCCTTATCCGGGCACCGGGAAAAGCTTTGCCAGACGCATCAGCAACAAGGTAAGCTGTTCTGTCTGCTCTGCGGTCCGGGTGTCTGCCGGATGTCCGTCCGCATCCAGACCGCCCTCGTAGCAGATGCCGATGCTGCAACGGTTCCAGGGACGGCAGTGTGCCCCCACTTCCAGCAGTTTGCGGTGCTGGGTGATGGTGCCGTCGCGACGGATATAGAAGTGGTAACCTACAGTCCGGAAACCACGGGTCTTATGGTCACGAAGTAATTGCTCGGCAGTATAGTCTTTGTCACAACGTGTGGCGCTACAGTGGAGGATGAGGTATCGCACTGATTCGCGTCCTTGCATCAGCACTCCGTCCTCTACGGTGAGGAGTTGGCGTTCGTTTTTCATTTCTTCCTCACCGATTATCATTGGGAATGTTTCTTGTATCATAATAAATTGAGAATTGGAAAATGTTGTGTTTGTTCTTTAGATGAGGGATGCGCAACTGGTAATGCCCAAAGCGGTGAGTGCCGCGATGGCTGCCTGGATAACTGCCCGGAGGATTTGTGTCCAGGTGATTTTCTTGGATTCGTGGTTGGATTCATTCATGGAAATATCTGTTTTTTGTCAGTTTAAAATGCGAATGGAACAAAAGGAGGTTACGGAACTGGCGGACGGACACGGGGGAGTGAAAGAAGAGTCCGTGTCGCCCGTGTTCCATAATCACATCATGCTATCTCTGTGGAGCGGAACAAGCCGGTCAGCTATTCTCGTCTGCCGGTTCACCGGAAGCGGCTGGAATGCGGGAGGCGTCAGCATCGTCAGCGGCAATGCCGGCGGCAGAAGAATTGCCCGTCAGGTCTACCGTAGTCTTTCCGGCCTTCAATGCCTTCACTACTTCGGCGGCTGCCTTGCGCGTGGGAACCAGTTGGAATTCGGCATCTTGGCGCAGGTTGTTGAAACGGACGCCCGGAGCCCACAGTACGTTCACCTCGGTGATGTTCTCCACAGTGAACTCTGCCATCGAATGGGCGCCGAGGCTTCGGATACTGTTCGAAAATACGCCCAGATCGCCCATCTGTATCTGCTGTCCGTTCAACAACTGCTCGCGCAGGCAGTCCACGGCAAGAATAAGGATGGCTTGGATATCGGCGCGCGAGTATACACATCCGTGGCTGGCAATGTGGTAACAGAACTTGTCCAGTGTCATTACTTGTGAGTACTGGGCGTTGGCATACGCCTTCTTGGCCGCGTCTTTGTCGGTGGGGTTACCACGCATGCAGGTGCTGTAGTTGATCATGATAAATAGGGTTTTAAGAGATGAAAAATAAAAAATGAATTTCGTCAGTGAAGAGGGAGAATACTTTACTTTTCTTGCGGATTGCACGTAGGTAACGTGTAAGGCTGAAGGTTAGTAACGTATGGGGTTACATGTTAGTAACATGCTAGGCCGGAGGTTAGTAACGTATCGGCTCCCTCATTGTTGACATTGCAAAGATAGGTACTGTGAAATGCGTGCTGACGCTTTATGACACCTTGTGGCACTTTATGGCTTTCATCCTGTTCCAAAGAGCTTGCAGGGCTATCCGGGGCTGCCCAGATGCCGGTTGATCAGTGTCACCTGGCGGCTCGTGAAGACTTTTTGCGAGGTATAGTAACCCGTTGCGGATAACTCTTCCATCAGAGGGGGACAGCCGTTTATCCACCTCATCAGATGCCGGGTGGCTATCCGGGGATTTGAACCGGGAAAATAGAGCAGAGCTAGGCTACCCTTTGTCATGGATGGGAAATAAAGGAAATCTTTCATATTTATACATTTTAAATTCAGGAATCTTGCAAACTTGCAGAACTTGCACTCTCTCTCACACCCACACACGTACGTGTGTGCATGCGCGCGTTGAATTCGTATTCGCCACGCCCCACTTTGACCAGCTGTCCGCGTTCGGTCATACGTTTCAGCAGCGAGTCCACCGAGCCTGCCGGAACTCCTACCTGTTCTCCTTTGTCGATGGCTTCGTTGCGGGTGAAGCGCAGGGGAAGGCAGTCGAACAGGGTTTCGGGAGTCATGTTCGCCGATGGTGCGGTGGGGGTTCCTGCGGGCAGGAGCGAGAGAATGTGGCATGCATGGCGGTACAGAGGTTCCACCAAGGCCAGCACGGCATAAAAGTCGTCGGTGCGGATGGAGAGGTTGAATTGCGGTACGATTCCGTCTGCTATGTTTTCTTGTGGAATATGGGCCGACGGGGTCAGTCCGGGACAGTCCAGCAGGGTACGCACGATGTTTTCCTGTGGTTCGCCGCTCCTTTCGCCTCCCGGCAGCAGGGATTCCAGAGAGCGCAGCAGGGCGATAATGCTTATGATGCGGAAGATATTGATGGCAATACGGGTTACGGCGCTTTTCATCTGGTTACCGTGAATGGCGGAGGCTCGTCCGAATACACGGGCAAAGTGGAAGTTGAATATCTCTTTTTGCTCGTGGGTGAGCTTCATGTTGATGTTGCTCACCGAGGCGGTGATGGCGTCCAGCACTTCTTTCCATTGTGCCCCCCATTCCAGAAAACGGGAGTCATAGTCTGTATCCGCTTCGTTGAACTGGTCTTCCCATTCTTCAATGGCAGGCATATAGTAGAACAGCTGGCGAGAGAACAATCCGTTTTCGGCCGATGGGATAAGGGGCTTGATTTGTGCAGGCGTGCCGCTGAGAAGTACGCAGAGGAACGTGACGTTACATTCGCGGTATTCGTGATTGGTGCGCCGGTTGTAGGCCAGCCGGTCATGGTCGAAACATTTCCGGAGGAGGTCGCTCCAGTGTCCGTGGTCGCCTCCAATGGCGGTGCTCACGGTGTCGGCCTCGGTTTCGCATATCAGTCCTACGCCTCCGGAGTCCATCAGGTTTTCCTGTATGCCTGTACCGGTATTGTCACCGGCTATGAGGAGCATTTTCAGCTGGGGCTGTTCGGGTTCGGGGGTATTTGCCTTTTCCTTCCCCAAAGTGTCCCATTTGGTCTTTTCCATGCGGTAGGTCTTTATTTTTTCCCGGTAGGTGTCCAGCAGCGCGTTGTGTATGGGTTCTGCCAGACGGCGTACCCAGGTCAGCGCACCTTTGCCGGAAGCGGGAGGCGCGGTGACGAATACTTGCAGACAGGGATACTTGTGCTTTCGTCCGTACACAAAACTTACCAGTTTGTTGAGGGTGCTTCCCAGCACGGTTGCTGCACCCAGCAGCAGGATATCCCGTTGGGCGGGAGAGTTACCGCAGTCTATGATTCCTTGCAGGAAGGCGGGCCAGCGGTAGTCGGGGAAAGAGGGAAGTCGGGCAGGGAGGATGGCTTTGGGCACGCCGTCGGACAGGGGGGAGGCTGTGTCCGTGAAAACAGCATCGGGCGGAGTCCCGTCGGAAGCATCCGGATGGGCATTATACGATACGCGTGCACGTGTGTGGGTGTGGAGAGACTGCAAGTTCTGCAAGTTTGCAAGTTTCGGGTCCATTTTCACCCCGGCCACCTCTGCCAGATGGAAGACGGTTCCCAGGGAATTTCTGCCTGTTCCTTTGGTCAGGGCATGTCCGTACAGTTTGTCTGCTTCATCGTGGTGGTACTTTTCGGATATGCGGCAGATGCGGTGGAACCGGGTGCGTCCTTCTTCTCCGCAACTGTTGGCTATGGCAAAGGCCAGCGGCATATATTCCTGATAGGTGGGGGCCACATTGACTCCCGCTTGTTCGATGGCTGTTACCAGCTGTTCCAAGATAGAAATAGAATCGTTCATTTTTTAATATTTATGGTTATTGATTTTCGCTTCTCCGTCGTGCGACAGAAAACAGGCTCTGGACAAGTCGGCATTGGCCCTGTCCACTTTCAGCTCGTATTTCCATTCCAGATACTCCCATGCGGTGTGCAGGGCATTGTCGAAGGATTCTTCCACGCTCAGGAAAGGGTTTATGCGGTAAGGGATAAACAGTTTTACTCCCTGGTTTCCGGGGCTGACAAAGGAAAGTACGGGGTGCAGCACTTCATCGGCAAAGAGGCGGTCGCGCCACATTGCCGCTTCTTCGGTGGAAGCCAGTTCGTCAATATCTATGACAAAGAGGCCCGAAGGAACTTGCATGCATTGCTCTTTGCAGTAAGAGAAGATACCTGCCGGAGTGACATACGGTAAAAGGGTCTGTTTATTCTTTCGGAACACTTGCTTGTCTCCGAGTCCGGCTCTGACTTTACGCGTCAGTTCTTCCAGTTGCGGATTGGTGCTGATGTAGGTATGAAGCCCTGCCACACTGCATATACATGTGGGTATTTTATTGGTGACGGGTGCATTGAAAAATGACATGATGTATTCTTTCATAAAAGAAATTGATTTTGATTTATCTGCACAAATATACGGGTAGGGAATGACGTATGGAAATCGATTCATAACCGTTTACTATCTGTTTACTATTGGTGCATGCTATTGATTATATATTGATGAAATATGGATTTTGATTAACGATCTGTTGATAATAATTAAAGAATAGAGAAAAAGAAATAGTATATGAATGAAAAACCTGATATGATGATAAATATTTATGGCGGAAACAATCTGATTGCCCCTGTGGCGTCTTCCGCCATTCAGAACTTTTATGGCGACCGGGGTGATGAGGCCGCCGACCAACCGGAAGATTCTGAGAAAACGGAGAGTACAGAAAGTGTGACGGATGAGAAGCCGGCACAGGAGCCGGCGGAACTGTCGGATGATGAATTTTACGTATCGGTTTATATACCCGATATAAAGGTGATGAGGGCTTACAAGATACTTTTGGGAGAGTGTACCACGGCACGCGAACTGGCGGTGGTGGTAGGAAAGATGCTGGCCGATGAGAACTGTAGGAATGTAGACAAACACACGGTGGTGAAAGCGGCTTTCATCAAGTCGTTGCTACCTTTTGCCAAACGGCTTGTGTCGGGCGGTACGATAGCCAATATACGGGCGCAGATTAATAATATGCTGGCTAGTAAATAATTTTTTCAGTTATCCTCTTACTCCATTGGCACGTTAGCAAATCGGCAAATTATTTATGTTGCGGGATTATCAGATAGAGATGAAAACACGTCTGATGGAAGCGTGGAAAGCTCACCGGAGCGTGATGGTGCAGATGCCTACCGGTACGGGCAAGACACATTTGCTGGCATCTGTGGTCAGTGAGTTCGTGTCTTCTGCCGGCAGCGGGGTATGGCTTATTGCCCATCGTAGGGAACTGGTGGCGCAAATGGAGGAAACGCTGGCTAAATATGGTATCCGGAGGGAGGATACTCCGGTCAGGGTGATGTCTGTCCAATGGCTGTCCCGGCATTGGAATGAGGCGGGTGATGCTCCGGGACTGATTGTGATAGACGAGGCTCATCATGCCTTGGCCGCTTCTTACACGGAGATGTGGAAGCGTTATCCTGCCGCAAAGAAACTGGGTGCGACTGCCACACCTTGCCGCCTGAACCGTAGGGGGTTCACGGAACTGTTCGAGGTACTGGTTACTTCGTGGAGTATTGCCGAGTTTATTGAAAAAGGCGTGTTGTCTGTGTTCGATTATGTATCCATCCGTCCCGGCAGCGAGGAGCAGCGGCTCATTGACGGTCTGGAGAAACGGGGGGCCGATGGGGATTATCAGGTGAAAGAGATGGATGCGGTACTGAACAGGCGTCCCGGTATCGAGCGCCTGTACCGCAGTGTCAGGCAGTTTGCTTCCGGCAAGAAGGGGATGGTGTATGCCATCAGCATTGAACATGCCCGGCGGATAGCGGAAGGTATTACAGCAGGCGGGGGAGTGAATGCGGTGGCTGTGGACAGCAAGACTCCTGCTATGGAACGCAAGCGGATGGTGGAGGAGTTCAGACATGGAAAAATCGAGGTGCTGGTGAATGTGGATGTATTTAGCGAGGGGTTCGACTGTCCCGATGTGGAGTTTGTACAACTGGCCCGTCCTACTTTGTCACTGGCTAAATATTTGCAGCAGGTAGGGCGCGGATTGCGGAGATCGGAGGGCAAGGAGGCGTGTATGCTGATAGACAATGTGGGGCTGTACCGCATTTTCGGGCTTCCTACACAGCGATGGAACTGGGATGCTATGTTCCGGGGACGGATGGCGGGAAAGGGGAGTTTGCCCGGACGGATGAACTGTGATGCTTCCGTTACCGCTTTTCCGGTGGTGGAAAGGCCGGCTGAAGCCGGTGGGGACTTGGTGATGGTTATGGAGCACGGGCGTTTGCTTTCTTCCATCAGAGAGCAGGCTTTGCCGGATGAGAAGGAGCAGTCACCGTCATGCAGGCTGAGGGCATTTGTAGATAAGGAAACAGGTCTTTGGGGATTGGAAAAGGGAGATGAGATGTTGCCGGACGCTTCGTTTAAAGAGGTTTTGAGTATCAAAGGACGTTTTGCCGTGGGGAGGCTTCGGAACGGGTGTGTCCGGGTACTGAATGATACGGGGGCTTTGGTGGCCGAACTGGGGCATTGCCGTGAGGTGAGGTTTCTGAAAGATGATTTGTTGCAAGTCCGTCATGCCGGGAATTCGGTGTCTTATGTGGATTTACGGAACGGCCGGTGTTATGCTGTCCGCCCGCGTGTCCTCAGATACGGGAGCATAGAATTGTTACAGGTGAACCGTACTTATTACAGCAGGACAAGGCAGGTGTATGCCAATACATGCGGGTTGCCTTCTTCGTCCATCGTGTGGATGGGGTTTTATGTGAAGATGTACGATGGCAGAGTGCCTTCCCGATGCCGCCGCATGGAAGATGGAGGCTTTTGTTGTGAACCGCAGGTTTGTCTGTTAGAGGGGGATGAGGAGCGTGCTTATTACCTGAGCGGACGGTTGCCGGATCAAAGTATTGTGGTGATGGATGAGGAGGGACGGTATTATCATGTGGAGAAAGGGCATGGAAAGCGTTATGTGGCCTGTAACCGTCCGTCGGACCGGAGTGAGGATTTTGATGAGGCGGTGGCATTGCTCCGAAGACAGGCGGACGAGCGTGTGGAGAAACGCTTGCGTGAGGAGAAGTGCGAGTATGAACGGAAACGGCAGCGTATAATCAGCAGGAGTGTGGAGGCCGTACCTTTTCAAATAGGAGTGAAATGGGGGCTGAGGACAGCGGAGCGGATTTTGATTCCACCTGTCTATCGGAGGATATTGCATCCGGTGGGTGGTTATTGCGCCTATCAGGACAGTTCCTGCCAGTGGGGGGTACTGGCTGTAGATGGAAGGATCATTATCCGGGCCCGGTATATGGAAGTGGAGATAGACAGGGATGGAACGGCGCGTCTTACTTTGGTTCCGGGGAAGATGGAAACGGTGAAGCTGACGGACTAATAGGATAAAAAGCAGGGGATAACTTTTTGTCAAACCGATATTTGGCGATGGAATACGTATCATTATGAAAAGTTTTGTAACTTTGCATCCGATTTTTAAAAAGGAGATATTGATATGGAATTACCTGATGACCCGATGATGCTTTTCAGCATGGTGAATATGAAACTTCGTGACTGCTATCATTCGCTGGACGAGCTTTGTGATGATATGAATGTAGACAAGGAGCTGTTGGTGAAAAAACTGAAGGCGGCCGGATTTGAGTATAGTAAGGAAAACAACAAGTTTTGGTAGATAGAGGGATCAGCCCGTTCCGGAAGAATGTGTGGAACGGGCTGATTTTTTTATTGAGGTACCTATTGATTATTTTTGTATAAGTCCTGTTTCCGGTATTGCAACAGGGATGTTCCGGTATGTCGCTTGAAGAAACGTCTTAAGGTGGCAAGATTGGCAAACCGGGTTCTTTGAACGATTTCCTGTATGCTGATGGATGGATTCTCCAATAGTGCGTAAATCTCTTGCAGGGTATAATGTATAATCCATTCTTTGGGGGATTTTCCGCTTACCAGGGTCAAGGCTTCAGTCAGGTATTTGGAGGAAACATGCAACTTTTCGGCATAGAACGCCACTTCTTTGTTTTCTTTGTAATGCTTTAACAGCAAATCCAGAAAAAAGTATCCGATTTCTTCTTTATGCAAGGTGGTGACTTTATGTTCTTTTACCGTGCTGTAATAGTCTGCATAAAGTTCCAGAAAAGGTAATTTCAGCAGATTGGTAATAGATTCTTTTGTAAATAAATAAGTTGGCGAAGTGGCTCTGTTGTATAATAACCGGAAATAGATGGAGAACTGTTCCGCTTTCTCTTGGGATAGCGAATAGACGCAGTGGGTCTGGGTGTAGGTATGAAAACCGGTCGGAAAACGTTTGATACTTCCATTGATCACGTCATAAAAAAGGACATTTGAAAAAGTACAATAGTCGATGGTGAAAGTCGGGCTGGATTTTATAAATGAAACCAGGAATCCCGGCATGAAAATAAGAATGTCGTTTGCGCAAATAACATATTTCCGGAGGCCAACCTGGATCTCGGCATTTCCTTCAGTACATATACCCAAAACTCCTTCCGGCAGATAAGAGGGGTATTTGCTGAAAGGCACTGTGTGCGCATCCATATAAATACTGAAATCTTGATCGGACAGTCCTTCTTTGGTATCCTGTGGTTTTGGGTTATTATATAACATACTTTGTATCAAATCTAGCTTCACAAAATTAGAATTTAATGATACATTCCACCGGGAGTAGTGGACATAAGGGAAAATAAAACGGAAAAAAACTACGTGTATTTGATTTTTTTAATATAATGATAGGAGAACAATTTTAGCTTCCCGTAAGTTGTAGGAGAACACGGAAAATTATTCTTTTTTACAGAAAGAAGGGTGAATTCAAAAAGACCGTTTGATTGGTTTTTGAATTCACCCTTTATGAATGGATCGGAGTTATTTTTGCGCCAGTAATTTGGCTATGGCACGGTCGGGTTTCCCGGTTTCTGTCAGGGGAAGTTTGAATACCGGAACAAAACGTTTGGGACGCCAGTAGGGAGGTAATTGATGTGTGCAGGTCTGTTCTATGTCGTCGGGCAGTTGTCCTTCGGCAAGCAGTACAATGATTTCTCCGAATTTTTCGTCGGGGGCGGAGGTGATCAGGAAAGGAACGGACAGGTGTTCTTTCAATGCGGCCTCTACTTGTTCTATCTGCACTTTTACTCCTCCTGTATTGATCGTGTTGTCTTTTCTGCCTAGAATGCGGAATTGGTTCTGTCCGTTTATCTCGGCTATGTCATTGGTCACCAGTTCTTTTTCGCAAATTTCGGGAGCGTATATCACCAAGGTGTTTTCTTTACTCAGACGGATCTGTATGCTCTCGAAAGGGCGGTGTACCAGTCTGAAGCTTCAGGACCGTTCAGTCTGCGTAGGGCAATGTGTGACAAGGTTTCGGTCATGCCGTAGGTAGACCATACGGCATGGGGGAAATCTTTTAACGCAGCGTTCAGTTGGGAGTCGATAGGACCGCCTCCGATAATGAGGTGTCTGATTTGTTGCAATATCGCTTTCTCTTCGGGAACTTGCAGTGAGTTATAGACTTGCATGGGGATCATGGCGGCAAAGACGGGTGCTTTTGTCAGGTCTTTTAAAGGATGTCCGGAGGGGGTGACAGGCAGCAAGTCCAGTCCCGCTACCAAGGCACGTATTACCACCATTTTTCCGGCAATGTATTGCAAGGGCATACAAAGCAGGGCGGAATCTTCTTTTTGCAGTCCGAGGAAGGAACAGGTGAGGCAGGCGCTTTCCATCATGCGTTCTTTTTCTACATACAGTTCCTTGGGTTTGCCGGTGGAGCCTGAAGTATGTACCAGCAGGGTGTCTGCCGGGTCAAACCATTCGGAAAGAAAGGAGAAAAGTTCCTGCCGGAAACTTCGGTTGTCGGCAGGGATATTCATTCTTACCATTTCAATTTCCCAATTGGAGTAGGGGATGCTTTCTATCAGAATGGTTTGTTTGTTTCTATTGGTGCAGAATTTTGTCATTGTTTCAGCCAGTTTAGTAAATCGGGTTCTTGTTCTTCGGGGTGGAACCAAAGGCAGTCCCCTTCGATGTGAAGCGGATAGTCTATATTGTCGGTAAACAGCAAGCCGGTACCTAGTCCTTGGGGGAGGGCGGGCTGCAAGGTGGCACACCATTGTGCGATGGCATTCAGTCCGATATTGGACTCCAGAGCGGAAGTGACCCATGAGCCGATGCCTCTTTCAGCCGCCAGTTCCATCCATTCTTCGGAGCCGCTGATTCCTCCGTGCAGAGAAGGTTTCAGGATAATGTACTGAGGACGGATGGTTTCCAGCAATTCTATTTTCCGGTCGCGCCGGTTGATGCCTATCAGCTCTTCATCCAGTGCAATGGGAAAGGGGGTGGCGGCACAGAGCCGGGCCATTTCATTCCATTGCCCCGCACGGATGGGCTGTTCGATGGAATGGAGCTGGAATTCGGAAAGACGATGTAACTTTTCGAGGGCATCGGCAGGAGAGAAAGCACCGTTGGCATCTACACGCAGTTCGATTTGGGCTGGGGTGAAATGCTGGCGGATGTGCGCCAGCAGCTCCAGTTCCTTTTCAAAGTCGATAGCGCCTATTTTGAGTTTGATGCAGCGGAAACCTTGCTGCATCTTTTCCCCGATGCGCCGGTACATCTCGTCAAAGTTTCCCATCCAGATGAGTCCGTTGATGGGGATGCCCTCTTTGCCTTTGCTGAACGGGGTGTGCCAGAATTGCAGGCTGCGTGCCCGGAAATGCAGCAGGGCGGTTTCCATTCCGAACAGGATGGACGGATAGGGAAGCAAGGCTTCCCGGTCTATTTCCCCGTTCTTTTCCAGGTTCTTGCAGGCAGTGGCCAACACCTCGTCGTATGAGGGGATATCGTCACAACTCAGGGCAGGGAGAGGGGCGCATTCACCCACGCCATAGTGGCGGCTGCCGGTGTCGGTGAGGAGGATGTACCATACATTCCGGGTGGTATATACTCCTCTCGATGTACCTGCCGGTTGCTTGAAGTGTAATTGTTTCTTTATAATGCGGGTTTGGAACATTCTTATTAGTGATTAGTGGTTAATGGGAAGCAAGGAGGACTATTGGGTTGTCCTCCACCGGAAAAAATGAACCACTGATTATGGGAACTTCGGATAATCCTGGAACCGTGGCTTGCGTTTTTCCAAAAATGCCTTTCCTCCTTCCTGTGCTTCCTCTGTCATGTAATACAGCATGGTGGCATCTCCGGCAAGTTCTTGTATGCCGGCTTGTCCGTCCAGTTCGGCATTCAGTCCGGCTTTGATCATACGAAGAGCGAGCGGGCTGTGCTCCATCATCTTTTCTGCCCATGCCACGGTTTCGTCTTCCAGGCGGTAGAAAGGAACGACTGTATTGACCAATCCCATTTCCAGTGCTTCTTGTGCAGAGTACTGACGGCAAAGGAACCATATTTCGCGTGCCTTCTTTTGCCTACGATGCGTGCCAGATAGGAAGAGCCGAAGCCGGCGTCAAAGCTGCCTACCTTGGGACCTGTCTGTCCGAAGATGGCATTCTCGGAGGCGATGGTCAGATCGCAAACCACATGGAGCACGTGGCCGCCGCCGATGGCGTAACCGTTTACCATGGCAATGACAGGTTTTGGCAGGGAACGGATTTGCTTTTGTACGTCCAGCACATTCAGACGGGGAACTCCATCCGTGCCGATATAGCCGCCATGACCTTTTACGTGCATATCTCCTCCGCTGCAGAAGGCTTTATCGCCTGCTCCGGTCAGAACCACTACGTTGATATCCTGGCACTCGCGGCAGTAATACAGGGCATCACTGATTTCGGAAGTGGTAGTGGGGGTGAACGCGTTGCGGTAACGCGGACGGTTGATGGTGATTTTTGCTATTCCGTTGTAAAAGTCGAAAAGTATGTCTGATACTCTTTGATGTTTTTCCATTCTCTTGTTTCCATTATTCATTTGGCTTATTTTTAAGTCCGTGGTAATATTCTCTCAACAGGGTGGTATCTTTTTCCTTGTCGGTAAACACCTCCAGCAGCATGGGTTGCATCCGTGTCTCGGGGTGAGGTGAATGGCTGCATCGCTTCTTCCAGCTCTTCTTCTCCGGTCACTTTCATGTAAATAAAGCCGCGTTCTTCCGCCCAGCCTTTGGCGGTGGTGTAATGCTCGGCTGTGATAAACTCCCGGGAACGGCTTGATTTGTCCATTCCAGGCAGGGTATGGAATATTGCTCCTCCTTCGTTATTCAGTAACAGGATGCGGATGTTGGCACCGTAATTTTGATTCCACAGTGCGTTCATATCATAGAAGAAGCTCAAGTCGCCTATGATGATGAAAAATTCAGCTTGCTGGAAGCGGCGGCATAACCGATGGCGGTGGACAGGGAGCCTTCTATGCCGTTCACGCCCCGGTTGCAACAGATTTCCACCTGGGGAGGAACTGTAAATAACTGTGCATAGCGCACGGTGGAGCTGTTTGCCAGATGCAGGGCACAGGGTTCGGGCAATGCCCGGATGAGTTTTCCGATAACGGAGATTTCGGAATAAGCAAGGTCCGGCATCGGAATGGTTTTGCAATAGTTTTCCCACATCAGCGGATAATGGGTAGGTTTGTTGTCCAGCAGGAAAGCTATTTTTTCCAAGAACTCAAACGGATCCATCTCGATGACGGTGGTCAGGCAACCGTATAAATCGGCTATCTTCCCGTCGGCGGCAACATGCCAGTGTTCGCGCGGGGGATGATTGCGCAGGTATTTCTTCAATTGCTTGGATACGATGTGTCCGCCGTAGGTAATCAGTATTTCGGGGGCCATGTCTTCCTGGCGCTCCGGCGTCATGGAATAAACGGCGGCGTCGAAATTCTTGATAGGAATGCCGGGGATGGTCTGGTTGCCTAGATGTTCCGTCAGCCAGGCGAAATGTTTATAAAGCGGTTTCACATATTTTTTCTCGAACAGGTAAATCAGATTCATCTGGCCTACCACAACCATGCGCTTGTTGTACTTGTTCAGCCGTTCGATCAGTTCCTTATAGTCACGGTCGTACACGCTCAGTCCCTGATAACGGGTGATGACACGTACTTCGGGAAGTGTTTTGGCGGTGAAGCGGTAGATGGGTTCGGAAATGGGTACGTTGATATGAACCGGACCTTTGCCGTGGTGGGTGGTTTCCAGTATGGCTTCGTTGATGAGACGGTTGCAAAACCATTCGTCTTCCTCTGTATGTACTTCGGGCAGGTTGACAGACATCTTGACTAACGTTCCGAACACATGGGGCTGGGGCAGGGTTTGTCCGTCCATTTGTCCTATCCAGGCGGCGGGGCGGTCGGCGGAAATGACAATCAGAGGTACTTGTTGGTAAAAAGCTTCGGCTACGGCAGGGTGCAGGTTCAGCAGTGCCGAACCGGAAGTGCAACATACTGCGGCAGGACCTCCCCCCTGTAACGATAACCCGATAGCAAAGAAACCTGCACTGCGTTCGTCGGTTACAGAGTAACAGGTGAAGTCCTCTATATTGGCCAGTGTATGCACGATGGCAGCATTACGACTGCCGGGACAAAGCACTATTTTCCGCACACCGTGTGCCTTGAGAAGTGCCGCCAACTGAAGTATGTTCTTTTTGTCTGAATACATAATTCTTTTACTTTAATTGTTTCCATTTATTTATTTATAAAGTCAGGATGAAGGATGCTCCGCATCGTATTCATCTTGTCTCCTGTTTCTGTCCATTCCGATTCTATTTCAGAGGAAGCAAGGATTCCTCCACCTGCGTATAAAGTGGTTTCACCCGGTTTTATTTCCATGCAGCGCAGATTGACGTAGATATCGGTATGCCCCTCTGTGTCCAGCCATCCGGTGAATCCGGAATAATAACTGCGGTCGTACCCTTCGTTGTTCAGAATAAACCGGAAAGCCTCCTCTTTGGGCAGGCCGCAGACGGCGGGAGTGGGATGGAGTTCTTGCAATAAATCGCCTATATGGTCTGTATTTTTCAACAAGAAATAAAAATCGGTCTTGAGGTGTACCAATTGTCCGGCACGGGCGGTATAGGGACCTTTCTCCGTCATCTTGTTGCCGAATTTTTTGGCGATCCGGCGGATATAATCAGCCACATAGCCCTGCTCTTCTTGGTTCTTCTTGTCCCAGTTCATTGGCATGACTTCGTCTTGCATCGGCATGGTGCCTGCCAAGGCTACGGTGTGCCATTCTTTGCCGTGTCCGCTCAATAAGATTTCAGGTGTGCTGCCCAGCCAGGTTCCGGAAGCAGGGGTGTGGCATAGGTAAATCATCATGCGCGGATAGTTGTTGCAGGCCCGGACAAAAGCGCCGAGTGGTGAAAAATCATCTCCGATATGTCTGGCGGAAGAACGTGACAGAACCAGTTTCTGGAACCGCTTCTCTTGTAAGGGAGTGATGAAACGCCCGAATGCGCGGGTATATTGTTCTTTATCCGTTTCTTCGGAAACAAAAGGAGAGAGTTCATTCTGCCGGCTTTTGCAGGTGAGCAGGGTATCCGCACATTCCAGTGAAGACAGTGCTTCGCTGATTTCGCTCCAGTCGTATGCGGTGACATCCGGACGGATAAGTACCAAGGGATGTTCCTCCGATATCCGGAAAGGAGCCATGACAAATCCCTTTCTTTTCATTCAGTTCTTGAATGTCCGCTAATTGTTCCACATCGCCTGAGGTTTGCAATACCAGGTAGCATTCGTCTGTCCAAGGCAGCCGATAGAGAGCGAAACCGAGGCGGCTGTGTGTCAGGCAATCCAATAATTTTTGCGTATGTATATCTGGTAGATTCATTTCTTTTTCAGTATGAAATTAACGACACGAACAGTAGAAACCAGTTCTCCCTGTGGAGTGGTGATATCTATGTTCCATATATGTGAGGATCTGCCGCGGTGAATCAGTTTGCCGGTAGCGAATACTTTGCCTCCGACGGGTACGGCCGACAGATGATTTCCACTTACTTGTACTCCGCAGGCATATTCGCCTTCCCGGCATAGCGACATGGAGCCATGCCCTGCCACAATCTCGGCCAGAGCCAGTGACGCGCCGCCGTTCAACATACCAAAGGGTTGTGAAGTACGGTGGTCGACAGGCATTTCGGCACGTACCGCATTCTCGGTGGGGGGGTAGAAACCGGATACCCAAGTGTTCTGCCATTGAGTTCGAATAATCAGGTTTACAGGTTGTTTCTTCTCTCATTTGTAAGTCTGTTCTTTCTATAGGACTACAAAAATACATAAAATTTGGATGAAAATGTCGTTCATGTTGTTCTTTTAAGAACAAAAACATTCGGGGTTTGTTTCTATTATCGGAATATATATTTTTTTTTATTTTGCAAAAAAGAATTCGTACAAATGCAACAACGAATGAATAAAACAATAATTTAATACCTATGCTCATTACGATTATTATCCTTGTACTGTCCGCAGTATTTTTTGTAAATGGCAAGATACGGTCGGATCTTGTGGCTCTTTGTGCTTTAGTGGCTTTGTTGATTTTTCAGATATTGACGCCTGACGAGGCTTTGTCCGGATTCTCCAATTCGGTCGTCATTATGATGGTGGGGCTGTTTGTGGTTGGCGGAGCGATTTTTCAGACGGGACTTGCCAAAATGATCAGTTCACACATTCTGAAATTAGCGGGTAAGAGTGAATTGAAATTATTCTTGCTTGTAATGTTGGTGACTTCTGCCATCGGGGCTTTTGTGAGCAATACAGGTACGGTGGCTCTGATGTTGCCTATCGTGGTCAGTCTGGCAGTCAGTGCCAACATGAATCCCAGTCGTCTGCTTATGCCGTTGGCGTTTGCCAGCAGTATGGGAGGTATGATGACACTGATTGGTACGCCGCCCAACCTTGTTATTCAAAATGCGTTGACTTCGGCCGGTTTTCCTCCGCTTTCGTTCTTCTCTTTTTTCCCGGTAGGGATTATTTGTGTGGCAGTGGGTACTTTGGTGTTGCTTCCGCTCAGTAAATGGTTTCTTTCGAAACGGGGGAAAAACGGGGAAGACAATGTTCATTCGGGCAAATCCCTGAAACAGTTGGTGAAGGAATACGGGCTATCCAGTAATTTGTTCCGGTTGAGGGTGGTGGGTGACTCCCGGCTGCATGGAAAGACGATTATAGAGTTGGATATCCGGCGCAAGTATGGATTGAATATACTGGAGGTGCGTCGTGGGGATATGTCACAACACCGCTTCCTGAAAACAATTACTCAGAAGCTGGCCGATCCCGGTACGGTTCTTCAGAAAGAGGATATTCTGTATGTGACGGGGGATTTTGAGAAAATAAAGTTGTTTGCCGAAGATTATCTGCTGGAGATGCTGGACGAGCATACTACCGAAGAAGCGAAAAACTCAGCCAATTCATTGGATTTTTTTATGACATAGGTATTGCTGAAATCGTTTTGATGCCTTCCTCCAATCTGATAAACCAGACGATAAAGGGGGCGGGCTTTCGTGACAAGTTTAATGTGAATGTACTGGGTATCCGCCGGAAGAAGGAATATTTGTTGCAGGACTTGGGCAATGAGCGGATTCATAGCGGGGATGTGTTGCTGGTGCAGGGTACATGGAACAATATCGCCCGGCTGAGCAAGGAAGATGCCGACTGGGTGGTACTGGGACAACCGCTGGCCGAGGCTGCGAAGGTCACGCTGGATTACAAAGCACCGGTAGCTGCGGTTATCATGGTGCTGATGGTGGCTATGATGGTGTTCGACTTCATTCCGGTAGCTCCGGTGACGGCGGTGATGATTGCGGGTATCCTGATGGTACTGACAGGATGTTTCCGCAATGTGGAGGCGGCTTACAAAACCATTAACTGGGAAAGCATCGTACTCATTGCGGCCATGCTGCCTATGTCGCTGGCATTGGAAAGACAGGGGCTTCCGAATACATTTCGAACAGTCTGGTCAGTGAACTGGGAACATACGGACCGTTGGCGCTGATGGCGGGTATTTATTTCACTACTTCCCTGATGACGATGTTTATCAGCAACACGGCTACCGCAGTGCTTCTGGCTCCTATCGCGATGCAAAGTGCAACGCAGATAGGGGTAAGTCCCGTACCTTTTCTCTTTGCGGTGACACTGGGGGCAAGTATGTGTTTCGCTTCTCCATTCTCCACTCCGCCCAATGCGCTGGTGATGCCCGCCGGACAATATACCTTTATGGATTATGTAAAGGTAGGGCTGCCGTTGCAGATTATTATGGGCATTGTCATGGTGCTGGTACTTCCTTTGCTGTTTCCTTTTTAAGTTGTTTATAATATATGATGCCGATGACGTCCGCTATAAACCATCCGATAGGAATAGACCACCAGATTCCGATGACCCCGATGGCAGGAATGCCGGCAAGCCAATAGGAAAGGGCTACACGGGTTCCCAACGATACCACTGTGAGCACTACGGACATTCCCGGCATACGGATGGCACGATAATATCCGTATAACAGGAACAAAATCCCGATTCCGCAATAAAACGCTCCCTCGATGCGTAAATAACTGATACCGATGTTCAGAATTTCCGTTTCGTGGGGACGGACAAAAATCAGCATCAATGGTTTGGCGAATAAAAAGACCAGAATGGAAATGACCAGAGAGAAGAGAACGGTGGTAATCAAGGCACTTTTCACTCCTTTGCGGATCCGTTCCTCTTTTCTCGCTCCGAAGTTTTGAGCGATAAAGGTGGAAAAAGCATTTCCGAACTCCTGTACCGGCATATAAGCAAAAGAGTCAATTTTTATTGCTGCCGCAAAAGCCGCCATCACCATAGAGCCAAAACTATTGACCAGTCCTTGTACCATTAGAATTCCCAAGATTCATTACCGACTGTTGTATACAGGTCAGTGCGGAGAACGAAGTGATCTCTTTCAGGCAGTGGCGGTCGAAATGCAGGTCGTTGCGATGCAGTCTCAATTCGGGACATTTTGCGTAGGTATATCCCATAATTCCCAGTGCGGATACTCCCTGTGCGGCTACCGTGGCGATGGCTGCTCCCTTGATTCCCCAATCCAACTGCAAGATAAAGAATAAATCCAGCCCGATGTTCAGTACAACGGAAACCGCCAGAAACCAAAGAGGAGTAACGGCATCTCCTATGGCACGCAGCAATGCCGCATAGAAATTATAGATAAAGTAAAGCCGATTCCCCAAAAGATAATCCACAAGTAATCATACATCATGCCATAAATATCTTTGGGAATCTGCAATAACCTGAGAATGGGATGAATCCAGACGAAAGCCGCTATATTTAGAATCAATGTTACTGTACCGATCAGCAGGACGGATACATAGATGTTACGGCGTAGGGGAATCCGTCCGTCCGGCGCCATATTGCAGGGAAAAAACAGTACCGCTTCCCATGGACAATCCCAGCAGGATGGAAATAAGGAAAACCATCAGCGTGTAGGCGGAACCGACGGCAGCCAATGCGCCGGAACCGATACATTGTCCCACAATCAGTGTATCGGCTATATTGTAACACTGTTGTAGCAGTGAGCCTATAATCATAGGTAAGGTAAAACGTAGCAGAGTGCCGGTGATGCCTCCCTGCGTCAAGTCTATTTTAGATAACATGATGCGTGTCTGTTCGATTCAATTTCTTATTTATTTTGAAATTTATTGCGAAGGTAGGGAATAAAATATCAAACAACAATAGAGATTGTCTATTTAATACCCGGAATGTTCTTTCTCCTTAAAAAGAGTTAACTTGATAATATTTTCCATAGGAAACTTTTTATTATAAGAAATATCATGTATGTTTGCATAAAGTTTCCATTGGAAAATATTAAATCAAATAAAATAGTTCGATTATGAAGTATATAGTAATAGGAGGCGTAGCAGGAGGTGCAACTGCTGCCGCACGTATCAGAAGAAACACGGAACAGGCGGAAATCATTTTGTTCGAGAAGGGAGAATACATTTCGTATGCCAATTGTGGTCTGCCTTATTATATAGGAGGTGTGATTGCGGAGCGGGAAAAACTGTTTGTGCAGACCCCGGAGGCTTTCGGTAAGCGGTTCAACATCGATGTGCGTATCCGGTCCGAGGTCGTGGCCATCCATCCTGCAAAGAAGACAGTGGATATTCGTACTTCAGACGGGAAAACCTATACGGAGAGTTATGACAAATTATTGCTTTCTCCGGGTGCGTCGCCTGTCCGTCCTCCCTTGCCGGGCATTGACAATGAAGGAATTTTTACCCTACGTAATGTGAATGATACCGATGCTATCAAGAGTTACTTGCAGCGGCATAAGGTGAAGCGCGCGGTAATCATCGGTGCAGGCTTCATCGGGTTGGAGATGGCGGAGAATTTGCAGGAAGCCGGTGCGGAAGTGGCGGTTGTAGAGATGGCAAATCAAGTCATGGCTCCTATTGATTTCTCTATGGCATCGTTGGTGCACGAGCACTTGTTGCAGAAAGGGGTGCGCCTCTACCTGGAAAAGCGGTGGCTTCTTTCGAGCGCACAGCCAGCGGATTGGAAGTGATTTTCAAATCGGGTGAAAGACTGCCTGCCGATATGGTGTTATTATCTATCGGTGTGCGTCCCAACACTTCATTGGCAACAGATGCCGGACTGGAGGTAGGGGAGATGCGCGGCATCAAGGTGAACGACTACTTGCAGACTTCCGATGAGCATATTTATGCGGTGGGCGATGCTATCGAATTCCGCCATCCGCTGACCGGGAAGCCGTGGTTGAATTACTTGGCGGGGCCGGCCAATCGTCAGGCACGTATTGTGGCAGATAACATGGTCTTTGGAAATAAGGTTACATACGAAGGGGCTGTCGGTACTTCCATTGCCAAAGTTTTTGATATGACTGTTGCTGCTTCGGGTCTTCCGGCAAAGCGGTTGAAACAGGCAGGCATTGATTACCTGTCGGCAACCATCCATTCCGGTTCGCATGCAGGATATTATCCCGATGCTTTACAGATGTCCATTAAAATAACATTCTCTCCTGCCGATGGCAAACTGCTCGGAGCGCAGATTGTGGGCTATAGCGGAGTAGACAAGCGCATTGACGAATTCTCGCAAGTGATAAAGCATAACGGAACTGTATATGATTTGATGGCCTTGGAGCAGGCATATGCTCCTCCTTTTTCTTCGGCCAAAGACCCGGTGGCAGTGACGGGATATGTAGCCGGAAATATACTGAACGGAAAGATGCAGCCTCTTTATTGGCGTGAGTTGCAGGCTGCCGATTGGAGCAAGGTCACGTTGGTGGATGTCCGTACTCCCGATGAGTTTGCGCTCGGTGCTTTGAAGGGGGCTGTCAATATTCCTTTGGATGATATGCGCGATCGGATGAAAGAAATCCCCCGGGATAAGCCGGTCTATCTGTATTGCGGAGTGGGGTTGAGAGGTTATCTGGCTTCCAATATATTGTTGCAGAATGGCTTTGGGGAAGTAAGGAATTTAATAGGTGGTTTGAAATTGTATAAAGCGGCAACGACTCCTTTGCCCGAACCGAAGGAGTTCTCAAATTCCGGCTCTTCAAGTTCTGATTCTTCAAAAGTTGATCATTCTGAACATAGTAAAGATTCTGCTGAAGCTTATACTATTGCTTCTTCTGTTATTCCTTCTATGAGAGCAATAAAAGTGGATGCTTGTGGCATATCTTGTCCCGGTCCTATCATGAAGCTGAAGAAAAGTATGGAAGAACTGGCAGATGGGGAGCGTCTGGAAATTGTGGCGACGGATGCCGGTTTCCCCCGTGATGCCGAGGCATGGTGTCAGACTACCGGGAACCGTTTTGTCTCAGTAAAGTCAGGAGCAGGAAAGTATGAGGTAATTGTTGAGAAAAGAATACTCCGCAATCTTCTTCCTCGGAGGTTTGCCGGGAGGATAAAGGGAAAACTTTTATTCTGTTCAGCGATGATTTGGATAAGGTTTTGGCTACTTTTGTACTCGCAAACGGTGCGGTGGCAACCGGGGAGAAGGTAACTATCTTTTTCACATTCTGGGGACTGAATGCCATCAAGAAACTGAACAAACCTGTTGTGAAGAAAGATTTCTTTGGTAAAATGTTCGGCATGATGCTTCCTTCCAGTTCATTAAAGTTGAAGTTGTCTAAAATGAATATGGGCGGAATGGGAGCTAGGATGATGCGATATATTATGAATAAGAAAAATATCGATTCATTGGAATCTCTGCGTACTCAAGCCATTCAGAACGGAGTGGAATTTATTGCTTGCCAGATGTCAATGGATGTAATGGGTGTGAAACGTGAGGAATTGCTGGATCATGTGACTATTGGTGGAGTGGCAACCTATATGAACCGTGCCGAACAGGCGAATGTAAACTTGTTTATTTAAATTTGCATGGAGAAAATAAAATCAATATGTGTCATGAGAGAGCTGTTCAAGGCTCTCTCTGAACTTGAAACCCGCTTGATGGAACAATATGGAGTGTCATTGAATGAGGCAATGGCACTTTGTTGCATTGGCGGAGATACGCTGACAGCCAGTGTGATATCGGAAAACACAGGTCTGTCTGCTTCGCATACTTCTAAAGTCATCCGTTCCATTGAAGAGAAAGAATTAATCGTCCGTAATTTGGGGGATAAGGATAAACGGCAGATGCATTTTACTTTATCCGATAAAGGGCGTGAATGTTTGGAAGCGCTGAAAGCAAATGAAATAGAAATACCGGAACTATTAAAGCCATTGTTTAAATAAACCCTTCTCTTTTCCATTTGTTTATTCCGGATATGAAACTGGAGAAATGGAAAAACAAGTGGAAGGAGTGGAGCAATCTGCGCAAATGGCAAATATGGAAACTGAAGCTGATTGATGCCCGTCTGTATTTCGTGAGCATATTCGTGGGGCTGCTTACGGGACTGGTTGCTGTGCCTTATCACTATCTTCTCTGGTATTTCTTTGATGTGCGGAAAACTTTTTTTACGGCACATTATCCGTGGTATTGGCATGTATTGTTGTTTTTTATCTTATGGGGGATTCTGATCTTTGTCGCTTCTTTGGTAAAACGTATGCCATTGATAGCCGGAGGCGGTATTCCTCAGACACGTGCGGCCAATAACGGTCGTATCCGTTATGAGCATCCTTTTAAGGAACTGGTGGCTAAATTCTGCGGAGGGGTGTTGGCTCTCAGTGCGGGGCTGTCTTTGGGACGCGAGGGGCCGTCTGTTCAGATAGGGTCTTATATAGGAACACTTATCTCTCGTTGGGGACATATTCTGAAAGGGGAACGGAAACAATTGCTGGCTGCCGGAGCTGGTGCGGGCTTGTCTGCCGCTTTTGCCGCTCCGTTGTCTTCTTCTTTGTTGGTGATAGAATCCATCGAGCGTTTTGATGCGCCTAAAACCGCCATTACTACCTTGTTGGCCGGCGTGGTAGCCGGAGGAGTGGGCTAGTTGGATGTTCCCCACGACTCCTTATCATCTGATTAGTGCGGTCGTTCCTGGTTTATCTTTTTATCCGTCAGGCGGAGCTTTATATTATCTTTGCCGCCCTTATGGCTGTCATTGCAAAGTTTTATTCGCTCATCGTTCCTTTTTTCAAGAAAGGATACCTGCCATGAAACTCTCCATTCCTGTCAAGATGTTGTATTTATTGATCATAGCTTATGCCATATCGTTAACAGAGACGAATCTGACAGGTGGCGGAGAGCAGTTTTTTTGATGATGCAGGGAATGAATGGAACTCATGATATCCGGTGGTTTACTATCATGATGCTTATTCATTTTGTTTTTACGCTGTTTTCTCTTTCTTCGGGTTTGCCGGGAGGAAGTTTCATTCCTACCTTTGGTTACGGGAGGATTATTGGGACAAATCTTCGGGTTGGTATTGGTACAGCGCGGATGGATAGGGTATGAGAATGTGAGTTATATGATGCTGATCGGGATGGTGGCTTTTTTGGTGGCTGTGGTGCGTACCCCTTTGACTGCCATTGTCCTGATAACGGAGATTACCGGTCATTTCGAGGTGTTCTATCCTTCCATCGTGGTAGGTGGGTTGACTTATTATTTCACCGAATTGTTACAGATAAAACCTTACAATGTATTGCTGTATGACAGGATGTTCCGTAGCCATAATCCGGAGTCTTCCGAAGAGGCTGGTGCTCGCTATCATCTTTTTGTCGAGATAATGGATGGGTCTTATTTTGACGGAAAGGAAGTGGATACATTGGCTTTACCTAATCATTGTATCATTCGTAGTATACATCGGAATCGTAAAAACTTACTTCCTCAGGGGCAAACCCTGGTTCCCGGTGATCAAGTGGAGATAGAAATGGATGCGCAGGATATTGAAAAATTATACGAACCGTTGGTCAGTATGGCAAATATCTATTAAATTTGCCGTATGAAAAAGAAATTCCAGCTCGAAGTTCCGGGAGGAGCCGACAAGGTGTTGCTCCATACCTGTTGCGCCCCCTGTTCGTCAGCCATCATTGAGTGCTTGATGCAGCATGGTGTCACTCCGGTTATCTATTATTGTAATCCCAATATTTATCCGTTGGAGGAATACATTATCCGCAAGGACGAATGTACGCGGTATGCCCAGTCCTTGGGATTGGAAATTATAGATGCCGATTATGATCATGATGCCTGGCGTTGTCGAATGGCAGGAATGGAGCAAGAGCCTGAAAGAGGAGGCCGTTGCTTGCGTTGTTTCAAGATGCGACTGCAGGAAACCGCACGTTATGCCCACGAACATGGATTCCCGGTTATCACTACTACGCTTGCTTCCAGCCGTTGGAAAAGTTTGGAGCAGATAGAGGAAGCGGGCCGATATGCTACGGCCCTTATCCCGATTATGGATGTCACTTATTGGGAACAGAACTGGCGTAAAGGTGGATTGAGTGAGCGTCGCATTGCTATCATTAAGAATATAATTTTTATAATCAGCAATATTGTGGCTGTGAGTTCAGTATGCGGAAAGAAGAAAAGGAAGAATGACAGGAATGAGGATGCTTAAACTGTGGGTGGTTGTGATGTTATTGGGACTCTTGTCCGTTGTCTCAGAGGCGCAAGAAGACATAAATAATGCCATTAATGTACAGTTGGAGTATCTGAAAAAGTATCCTAAAGACAAAGACGCGCTTCGGAAAGTTAGTTTTCTCTATCTGAATAAAGCAGATTATGATCAGGCTATCTTTTATGGTCGACAATTGTTTGAGATGGGTTATAATGAACGGGATTACAATGGCGCTGTAATTTATTCTCATATTTGTCTGGGGCAGGCCCATATGATGAAGGGAAATGTAAAGGAGGCTTATAGTCATTTAGGGCAGGCCAGGCTGATAGGTGAAAGTAATAAAAATGATTCCGCCTTATGTTCCGTATATAATGGGCTGGGACTTTATGCATCGAATGTCCAAAAAGACTATTATCGTTCACTTACTTATTTCTTCAAAGGAGTTGAAGCTGCAAGATGTTGTCATTATGACAGACTCTATTCCATTTTGCTTTCTAATATTGCCGGTATTTATTATTTGAAAAATGATAGCACAGGATTGAAATCTTACTTGGGAGTACAGGCTATTTAGGGGAGCCGGAGATATACCTTTCTTTATTTTTAGATTATGCAAACTAACGGTGTAGATTTAATATACCTATAGGCTTTTCAAACTGAGCACTGCGATTAGGGAAGATATTTTCAGACTATACAGATAAAGATGTGGTTCGTGTTAAACTGGCACTTTGGTATAATGAAATTGAGGAGTTTGGCTATGATACATTTACCACGGTTGCAAATTCCATTGAGAATCATTACGAACGGATATTAAACTACTTTGTAAACAGAAGAACAAATGCTGCTGCGGAAGCTTTTAATGCAAAAAATTAAAGCATTTAAGGCTTCATTTTGTGGAGTAGTAGATAAGAGGTTCTTTCTGTATGGATTACAAAGGTCTATGCATAAAGGGGAATTAGCAAAGATTAATCCCCAAGAATTATAACTGATTCCTTATACCGACATACCCTGCACAAAGCAGGGGGCTACCAAAAAAAAGCCATCGATTTATCGATGGCTTTTTTATTTGGAGCCCGTGGGGAATCGAACCCCCCTTTCAAGAATGAAAATCTTGCGTCCTAACCGATAGACGAACGGGCCATCCTTTTTATCGAGGATTTCTCTCTCGATTGCGGATGCAAAGGTAGTGACTTTTTTGAATTTGCAAACATTTCCCAAACTTTTTTCTAAACTTTTTGTTCATAGTCCATTGAATTGACTATTTACCTAAACTTAACTTTTATGAAAAGTATCTTTAAATCAATGAGTTGCCTTGTATTGGGCGCAATGATTTGTTACGCCGATGTTTGCGCAACAAAAAAAAACTTTATCCGGAGCTGGAAGGACCGGGGACCTGTTGTTATTATCTCAAAAGATAAAAATGGCAAGGAAGAATTAATCAATGTATTTGAAGAAACGCAACGTCCGCATTTCCATGATCCCCGTGCTCCTCGTTTTTTACTTACTGACCAACAGGGAAAGTTTGCATTGGGTATCGGTGGTTATTTGAAAACTACAATGGAATATGATTTTAATGGGATAGTGGATGACGTTGACTTTATCCCTGCACTCATTCCGCAACCGGGATCCACGTCTGTCCGTAATCAGTTCCAGATGGATGCAAGCACTTCCACTATCTTTTTAAAGTTGGTGGGGAGAACCAAGCATTTGGGTAACTTCATCGTTTATACAGCCGGAAACTTCCGTGGAAGTGGAAAGACTTTTGAATTGCAGAATGCTTATTTATCCTTCCTGGGCTTTACTATGGGGTATGATACCGGATTGTTTATGGACCTTGCCGCAGCTCCTCCGACTATTGATTTTCAAGGACCTGACGGGATGACTTTCTATCGCGCCACCCAGTTGCGTTATGAAGCCAATGTGATGAAAGGTTTGAAAGTGGGTGTCGGTGTGGAAATGCCGTCAGTAGACGGTACTCCGGCACAAGATGTGAGAATCGGTAAGCAGAGGATGCCGGATATTCCTGCCTATGTACAGTATTCTTGGGCAAAGGCTAGTCATATACGTGTGGGAGGAATCTTGAGAAGTATGACTTATGAGGATCAAGTGAATAATAAGGCAAAGTCATTGACCGGTTGGGGGATACAGGCATCGGGGACAGCAAGACTGGGTAGTTTCCAGCTTTACGGACAATATACTTATGGTAAAGGTATTGCTCAATATTTGAATGATATCAGTAACTTGAATGTAGATATCGTTCCTTTGGCCGACGAGTCCGGGCGCATGCAGGTACTTCCCATGAAAGGATGGTATGTCGGATTACAGTATAATTTCTCGAAACGGGTATTCGCATCGGCTACGTATAGCCAGTCACGTCTGTTTACAGAAGATTGCTATGCTCACTTTAATGAAACTCAGTATAAAAAGGTCAGTACCTGGTTGCAAATGTATTCTGGAATGTAAGTCATAACTTGCAGGTAGGTGCGGAATATCTTCATGGTTGGAGAGAGAATTTTAATGATGTGAACCGTGAAGCAAACCGTATAAACTTGAGTGCGCAATATAATTTCTAACTTATTTTTCCTATCTTTGTGTCTATCAATAATGGAAAGAGAATGAAAAAAATAGGTGCACATGTATCCGTAAGCGGGGGGCGTGGAAATGGCCCCCGTTAATGCATTAGGGATAGGAGCGGACGCATTCGCTCTTTTTACAAAGAATCAGAGGCAATGGATTGCAAAACCTTTGTCTGTCGAGAGTGTTACTCTGTTTAAAGAAAACTGCGAGAAAGAAGGTTTTGATGCCCGGTATGTTCTTCCTCATGACAGTTATCTGATAAACTTGGGACATCCTGACGAGGAAGGGCTGGAGAAGAGTCGTGCAGCATTTTTGGACGAAATGCAGCGTTGCGAGCTTTTAGGATTGAAAATGCTGAATTTTCATCCCGGAAGTCATTTGAACAAGATATCAATAGAGAAGTGCCTGGACAGGATTGCCGAGTCTGTCAATATGACTTTGGATAAGACGACCGGTGTGACTGCTGTGATTGAGAATACAGCCGGACAGGGAAGTAATGTGGGAAATGAATTCTGGCATTTGAGATATATTATAGATAAGGTGGAGGATAAATCTCGTGTGGGAGTTTGCCTGGATACTTGCCATACCTATACCGCCGGTTATGATATTGCGAATGAATATGACTGGGTCTTTACCGAGTTTGATGAAGTCGTGGGGGGAAACTATTTGTGTGCCATTCACTTGAATGACTCAAAGAAACCATTGGGCAGCCGGGTAGACCGTCATGACAGTATCGGAAAGGGGCTGATTGGTATTGATTTCTTTCGCCGTTTCATGCAGGATTCCCGTTTTAACAATATGCCCGTTATTCTTGAAACTCCCGATGACACCATTTGGCGGGACGAGATTAAAATGCTTCGCAGCTTTGAACCATAGTTTGTGGCTGGATGAAAACATATTTAAGGAATTCAGCTATCATTTTGCTTGTAAGAGCGAGGCTTGCTCGCCCGAAAATAGGCTGATTTGCATATTCTCCCAAGATCGTGCCCGTTAGTTCGGGCAGGCAAAAAAACTTATATTCGTCAATCTGAGTTGGCAAATAGTATTTTCACCACCGTAGGGGCAGGCTCGTGTATCTGCCTGATAGTACGAAAGCAGTTGCAGGTTCTCTTTCCAAAGTATGACCGACCGTGGTCTTGTAAGCAGCTTCTTGACGATAAAGTCGGGAGAGAAGCGGAACTCTGGAGGAGCCTGCAGACTGTTATCTAAAACTTATAAAATGAAGAAACCGACCCTTTTGGGTCGGTGTTCTACGGTAGATGTTTTTCCTTTGCTTGACGGCTATGAGGCAATCCCTGCCCCTACAGCTGAATACATGACAGCACTATCGGACTTTCGGCATCTCCTCATTTACTTGAAATCCGTGCCATACTCCAACCAAAATACCATTGCCCAATCCTGGTCATTGGCAAACGGGTCATAAAGATGAGCTTTTTGTCCGTTCACTTTGTCCGGATAGATAAAGGCGCAGCTTCCTCTTCCGTCTTCGGTGAAGAGGCATAGATTGTTCCGGAAAATATTCAAGGCCCGTTCTGTATATTCTTGTTTTCCGGTCGCTTTGGCATAAAGACGGAAGGCAATACCCGATAAAGTGCTCCAGTAATGTGGGAAGGTATCTCCCCAAATCCGGTCTTTTCCAAACCAATAACCATCCCAGTGACGAATAGCGAGGTCATAAAGGTGGAAACTGGGCTGTTTTCCGCCAAATGATTCTAATAAAGGAAGCTGGCTTTCGGCCCCTTTCAGATATTTTTTTCATCCCCGGTGCGCATATATACATTCAGCAGATGGATAATGGACGGAGCTACGATGCTCTGTTCGTAATTGACTTCGGAGGTCGGATAATTAGGCCCGTTTTCACAAAATACGTCTGCCATTGATTTGAAATCGTTCAGCAGAGTGTCCGCTTCGGCAGTAAATCCGTTTTCTTTCAATAGAGTATAGCCGTAGGTCGGGATATTGATGCAATAAAAACCATGCTTGAAATAACGGACCAGTGCACGCAGTGTGCCGTACCCGTCTTTCAGATATTGTTTATTGCCTGTGGTGCGGAACATGGTAAACCAGAAATCGGCTACCCACGGATAGTTGTATCCCCGGTTCTTGCTCTTGAAGTCTACGGTGGAATTGGTTGTGTAGTCCGGTTTCTGGATGCGGCGGATGAAAGATACGTAGTTGTTCAGGGCATCCATTAATTTTTTGTCGGAAGTACGTTGGTATTGTAGAGCCAGCAGAATCCCCATAGCTACCCTTTCTCTGGCTTCGTCGCAGTCAGAGCGTTTGCTGCCACTTTCTCCGTTGATGTAAAGGGATTCGGTATCGTTGTCATAAACAATGAAGGCACCGCTTCTAGGGTCACCGGGCTTGATGAACTGTTGGTGTCCGGCAATGAACTGACACCGGTGGTTGACCAGGCTGTCAAAGTTGCTGACGGCAAGACACTCTACCGACGTTTGCTTTCCGTTCCCGTAAGCCAGTGTGAAAATCTTCTCTCCGGGTTCATTTATTATGGTGGTATAATTGATGTTGTCACCGCTTACTTCTGCCACTTCTTTACCGTTCAGCAATAGCTTGCCTTTCAGTGAGGGGCAGTTGCTTTTGAACGAAACATTTATTTTTTCGCCTGTTTCTACTACATAACGGTCTGCTGAGGCTATGATCAGACCGTTGTCTATGGCTTTGCTTGAATTCATCCCAGTTGTCCGCCGATAGGAGTAACCATTGTATGGTATAACATTCTCCCGGCTTTAAAAGAAGTCTTGTCCTGTGGATTAAGTTGGAAAACACCGCGGAAGTTGGAGCTTCCTTTTTTTTCTGCGAGCGCTCCCTCACTTCATAGCCTTTACTGGCACCTTCCTCCATAATCAGTCCCATTCCGCCGGGGGCTCCGCTCATCCGGGTGCAATAGACATAGGCTTCATTTCCTCCTGCCCATATATGTGCATTGCAACGGGCTTCGTAGCAAGTCCGGGCATCCGGATAATTGTCATTGAAAGGTGTGTTGATGGCAATGTCCTGTAAGTCGGCGTCTTTTTCTCCGGTGTTTGCGAATTCGTAGGATTCTACCAGGTTCCCGTCCCTGTTCCATTTTCGGGCTACGTTTATTTCTATGTCACCTGTCTGGTATTTCACGGTCATGTGATGGCTCGTGTCATGTTTTTTTGTCGGGATATTCCAGGAGTATTCAGTGCCGTTTATCCGAAGATGTCCCAATCCCCATCCATAGCGGGAGTCCACCCATTCGTATTGTGTTCCATCCGTACGCAGGATCCAGTTCATGGAAGTGTCGCTTGTCAGATAAAGTCCGCTTAGCGCCCCTGTTTGTGAGTCGGCTTTGAACGTGATGTTTTTAGGGTAGCTACAACTGCCTAGTGCAATTAATGCCAAAGGTAATGCAGCATACAAGAAAAGCTTCATGATGTTTTTCATACTTATTTGGATTATTGATGTAACTGTGCAAAGAAAGGAATAAAAAGGGAAATTAATTTGTACTTTTCATACATAATCCTGTAAAATAGTTCATTTTCTTTATAAACAGGCTTGAAGTGCCTGTTATTTTGTGGTTTTGAATCATTTTTTAGGTGCGGGTTGTGCGGGATAACGCGGATTTTTTCTTATGATAACATGAGTTTATTATAAGACTAGCTTATAACTGACAGGAATATGAGCAAGACTGATATTGAATTTTAATAATCCTTTTGTCATTTAACTCAAAACCATCCTGTAACGAGTTATTTCTTATATCGAACTTATGTTAATGTTATATCCCGCCGGTAGAGTGGTTTGTGTCTTTCATTGTATGGTTAAGCCTTTTCTATCCTATCCCTAAGCTTAAACGAACGTATCCTTTCTATCTCCATAGCCTTTGGAGTTAACTCCCAAGCTTATGGAGATAACTCCAAAGCTATGGAGTTAACTCCGCAAGTTTGGGAGATAGAAGTTGTCAGTAAAAGAACCCTTAACCTGAAGGATACAACCGCTTAGCTTGCCGTAGTTTATAGGATAATATATCCTTTCCGTATCCTTCGTTTATTTTATGTCCTGATTACATGTCTTTTATTTCATCCAAGTTCTTCTGGATATCTTCGTCTTTTTAACTCATAATTCATCAAGTTACCTGCCAGGTATTGGTCGTATGAGGCCATATCAATCAGCCCGTGACCTGAAAGGTTGAACAGGATCACTTTCTCTTCACCGGATTCTTTGCACTTGTTCGCCTCGCGTACAGCGGCGGCGATGGCATGGCACGATT
>VOFJ01002983.1_pt1 | contig 54473 bp, 60 predicted proteins | sample 5384081 | NCBI WGS metagenome assembly VOFJ01 (sample SAMN12384729, study PRJNA508395) | human gut metagenome | isolation source: healthy gut I | host: Homo sapiens | reverse complement strand
CCACCAATATAAACTTTTCAATTGGGGAAGGATTGACTGTTCTCTCTACCATAAATAAGTACTCTTTGCCCTGCAGAGCCTGCTTTTAGGGTAAATAATACTATCAATACGAATAGGAAAAGCAGGATTGAATGGAGTTCCCTCCACTACCTGTAATAGGAGATACTTCTTTTCCATCATCACACAGCTTCCTCTAAAAAAAGGCTAATAATGGGCATGACGTATGGTATACACCAAAACTTACTTTTCTTGTTACTTTTTTAAATTCATAATAAATTAGATTTAAATTACTGATTATTCATTTGTTCATCAATACCTGCATCCAATAACCTCCTATTACCGAGCGAGCTCTAAAAACCAACCCATTTCCCATTATCTGTGTGATGCCAGTCGCTGATGGCACCCGTGAAGTCGTTTCATTGATATATTTATAGAGAGGATTTATGAACTGTTCGAGTATCTTGTCTGGAGACATAGCTGCAATCCACATAATCCAGTCAGACTTTCTTTTGTGAGAGTCCAATGGCAATCCCATAAGGATTCTGTTTCGTCAAAAAATAGTAACTTACTTCCTTGTCGATTACATTATTGGGGAACAAATTCAGATTCCACATCCTTGTCCCAAAAATCATATTATATTTCTTGACTCAGGGGTATTCTCACGGTCGAAAACAAACGGTACTGATTACCTTCATTTGCCATTTCTTCCCATTTCACCGCCATTTTCTTGGCTATACCTGCATATTTCTCTGCAACATCATATAAACCAAGCATATGCGCCATTTCGCTATATCCGGCTACACCATGATCGCTTTTTACTGAAAGATTGGCATTATGGGCCCAATGACCGGCGAGAAGTCATCAGTGCATAGTGGTTCTCCGGGGTCCTGTCCATACTCTACGAGATAGTTTGTCCAAGTAGTTAAGAATCCCAATATTTTTTTTACATAATCAGCATTCCCTTCGATTTTGCTAATAGCAGCAACAAGAATTACCATGTTACCTCCTTCTTCAATTGGCATGTCACCTCCATACACTTGACCATTAGCAATAGGATAAGTCCTAAATCGTGTGCTGGAAAAGGTTTGTTCCAACGACCGCTAGCACTATACTCAAAAGATACTAGTCATCATAGCTTTCTGTAATTCAGGGTTATAAACCAAAAATAGTGGTGCGGATGGATAAGTTAGGTCTACTGTATTTACACAACCATTCTTGTTGTTTTCTTTAGAGAACCATAACAAGTTACCTTCTTTATCAGTAAAGGTTTTTATGAGCAGAGATCACTTGGCGATAAGATGCCGAACAGATTTCTGCATATTTTTTTTTTATTGCCTTTTCTGCATCGTCATAAATAAAGTTCGTCAAAGGCGCGACAACGTTCCATAATAGCCTGATAGTTGTCTCTCAATTTTTCGAAAGCATCGAAGATAGTCACTTTGCCATCATGCTTCCCAATAGCATACGCTTCTCGTACATATACTCAATAGAGTAAATGTCATCATAACCAAAAAAGCATCATGAATCCTTCTTTCCCGCTATTGGAGACAGAACCGAGATTGTGAACATATGCCATAGCCGGATTATCTTCCTCTTTACGAGTTGTCCATTTAGTCTTTGTAGTGGCTAATGTACCATTTTTCACGAATGATTCTTTCATTCCGTAATAGTCTCCCAAACTGACTGATTTACCTGATCCATTCGTACTAGCAAGATATGCATAACCCCAATCAGCACAAATCAAGTCACCTCTTCGGTCACATATTGGTTGATCGATTGAACCTGCTTCTACATAACTGATACCGTTCTTTGATAAGGTACGAGCAACAGTAGGCTGGTTACTTTCATTAATAGCCAGTTCAGGAGTTGTCTCCATATAGAATTGTACATCATGAGTTTTTTATCTAATGAACGTACACGATAAGAAACATAGTTTATAGGAGTTGACAATAAATCAAGATCATCAATCAATTGAGGAGCGGTAAACACGACATCAAGCTCTACAGGACCACAAGTGAAAGTATAGTAGGTGGAAGTAGCCAATACGTCTACAGATTTCTGAACTGCTTCATTTGCAAACTTAACAGCATTTTCCTTCTCACGAAACAATCCGAAATCGACATATGAACCACCTGTAGTATTGTGGCAATGGGCAGCGATTACGTTCTTACCTTTTTACGAAGTTTTTTTTTTTTGCTTCTTCTGAAAGTTTCAGATATACATTATTCTTCCAGACAAGTCCTGTAGAAACAAGCTTTTTCCCCATTTAGATACAACTCAAATACATCATCATGAGAATAGATCAGATAAATATCTTCAGCGATATTCGGTTCATTAAAATCGAAAGTGCGACGAATGTAGATATCGGTATTGTCTCCTTTCCATTCTGTGTGAATACGTTCCATATCACGACTGCCAAACGCTGCTTTACCTTTCTTCCAATTGCTATCATCAAACTGAAATTCTTGCCATCCGTTTGCTGGTTGGCTGTTAGTGTACGCTGCTTCCCAACGTTCTACATTAGTCATAGGAGCAATAGGTACCAGATTAATTTTATCTTTCCCCAAAAAACGATATACTTTTCCGTCAACACGCAGAGCACCCAATAAAGGTTTCTTCGCACTTGTCCAATGCTCTGTACTACCTTCCATTAATTTATCATAGGGTGACCAGATCGAAAAATAAGGATCTGAAACGATAATAGGCACCGACGGAGCACGTAGCGCTATATCTTTTGCAGGTTTTAATAAGTCAACGGTCTGGGCATTTGCCAACAAGCCGACTGAAAGAGCCATTATGGCTAGCAATTTCTTCATAAATATTTGCTTTAAATTAATCTTCAAATCCAAGGTTATCCATCCATCAATCTTATTTACCTCATAAAAAAACAAGCCCTAAGTATTCTTTTAAATCCACTTTTTACCTTAATACTATCTCACCTTTGAATAATTGCAATCTTTATACCCGTTTTCCTATACCTTTAATATATAATATCAGTACTGTCATATTTAGGATGAAATGTTATGGAGAAGCGGCTAACAAATCGTGTATTTCTAGCAAATATCGAGCTTTAACAAACTCTTTATTTTCCATAGTATCTCATCTTGATGACACTAAAAATAATGGAATTAATAGAAGAAACAAGGAAAATCTGTGTTCAAGAAAGGACAAAATCTATTCTTTTTTTGGATTTCAAACGTTCTTTTTTAACATACGGAATAGGGGCTCTGACGTTGTTTGAGCAGTATTTATCCTTTTTGAGCAGATTTTATCCTTACCAACCCAAAATGAAGGTCTATTAATTGATGACTTCTAACTTTAACAAAAGAGATATTGGTCATTTCCGATAGCTTTCGTAAATTTGCAACACGAATGCAATACTGATTATACCATCGCAAAATATATACCATATATTAAGCCCAAGTACGTTACCCAAGAGGGAACTACTGTCCTTTATGTTCGATATAATTACAATCGGAACAAGCGCACGCTTATCTCTACCGGATACAATATCAAACCGGAACATTGGGATGCAAAAAAGGAAATGGATTAAGCGTGCATGTCCCCATTATGAAGAAATTGATGCCTGCTTGATTAAGATAACATCTAAGCTCGGTGATATTCTCACCTATGCTAAAGTAAACGGCATAGATCCGACAGTTGATTTTGTCTTGCTTGAATTAGAAAAGAACAGGGAATATGATCTGCGTCCTAATCGGGTAGATATGTTTGATGCATTAGAACGGTATATAGTGGAAAAAGCACCATCCGTCTCTGCAGATCAAATAAAAGACTATCGAACACTCCGCAAGCATCTGACCGCCTTCAAAGAATACTCATCACAACCTGTAACATTCCGCAACTTGAATCTGACATTTTACAACGAGTTTATGGATTATCTATTTCATAAAGTAGTAAAACCAAACGGAACTGTAGGGCTGCTCACCAATTCTGCAGGAAAAATCATACGTTTGTTGAAAGGCTTTGTTAATTATCAAATAGTAAAAGGAATTATTCCACCGATTGACCTAAAGAATTTCAAAGTTGTAGAAGAGGAAACTGATGCTATTTATCTAAATGAAAAGGAGCTGGCTGCAATATACGAACTTGATTTATCAGATGATAAACAATTGGAAGAGATACGGGATGTATTCATTACCGGGTGTTTCACAGGATTACGATACAGTGACCTTTCAACTTTAAGTCCTGAGCATATTGATTTGGATAATGAGAATATAAATCTCAAACAGCGGAAGGTACACAAGGCTGTAGTGATTCCCATGATTGATTATGTGCCCGAAATTCTTAAAAAGTATAATTATGATTTGCCTAAAATCCCACGATACATGTTTAATGAGAGAGTCAAAGAGTTGGGGCGGAAGATAAAATTGAGCCAAAAGATTGAAGTTGTCCGCAGGAAAGGTAAAGAGCGAGAAAAGAGAATATATGAGAAATGGGAAATGATCTCTTCCCACACCTGTCGGCGATCGTTTTGTACAAACATGTATCTATCTGGTTTTCCTGCAGCAGAACTAATGCGTATATCCGGACATAAAAAGTCCATCTGCGTTTATGCGATATATTAAAGTGGATAATCAGCAGGCTGCTAAAAAGACTAAAAGAGTTGCGTGCCAAATTAGCCAGATGAATTCCTTAGGGAGATAAAACTATAACCATTTTTAGAATAAGACAACAGGCGTTAGTTTCCTCGGAGGAAACGCCAGTTCCCTTTAAAAGGAACGGTCGTTTCCATTAAAAGGAACGTCCGTTCCCTCACCGGGAAACGACAGTTTCCATTCCAAGAAATGACAGGAAACTATAAGTTGCTGATATCTAGCCATATAAAGTACTATCGGTAATATTATAGAGTTTATGTTCATGTCCAAACAGATATGCTTCATTCTTACATCGTTAGAGCATTTAGACAGATGAAAATAAAGTTTTTAAATAAATCTATAAGGAACTGCTATTCTAATATATAAGACAAGTATCTCATACTTCCTATAATTCTTTTCTTTCTGTAACTTATTTATTCATGTATAATACATAGAATTACAATACAAACGCAATACAATTCAATCATAATTCATTAATTAATAGGATGTTAATGTGTTTGCGGGTCGTTTGGACAGGACCCGGAGAACCAATTATGCACGGATGACTTCGCCGGTCATTGGGCTCATAATGCCAATCTTTCAGTAAAAGCGATCATGGGTGTAGCCGGATATAGCGAAATGGCGCATATACTTGGTTTATATGATGTTGCAGAGAAATATGCAGGTATAGCCAAGAAAATGGCGATGAAATGGGAAGAAATGGCAAATGAAGGTGATCATTACCGCCTTGCTTTCGACCGTGAGAATACCTGGAGTCAGAAATATAATATGATTTGGGACAAGATGTGGAATCTGAATTTGTTCCCCAATAATGTAATCGACAAGGAAGTAAGTTACTATTTGACGAAACAGAATCCTTATGGATTGCCATTGGACTCCCGCAAAGAGTATACTAAGTCTGACTGGATAATTTGGACTGCAACTATGTCTCCGGATCAGGCTACTTTTGAAAAGTTCATAAATCCTCTCTATAAATATATCAATGAAACTACTTCTTCACGGGTACCCATCAGTGATTGGCATGATACGAAAACAGGCAAAATGACTGGTTTTAAAGGCTCGTTCTGTAATCGGAGGATATTGGATGAAAGTACTAGTGAATAAGAATTCAAATAATCTGTAAAAATGAATACAAATATTTTTACCAATAAAATCAATGTATTATGAAAATGAAAAGTAAGACCAAAAGTTGCTGTCAGTACACTCAATGGGTAGTACTGGCTTTTTACACTTATCTTTGCTAGTTGCAAAGATAATGATGACGCAACAGGAGATTTTGATCCGAATAAGCCTGTTGTCATTTCTAAATTCAGTCCAAAAGAAGGAGGACTTGGAACTCGAATGCTCTTGTATGGAGAGAACTTCGGAAGTGATATTTCTAAAATAAAGGTAACTATCGGTGGACAAGACTCCAAAGTTGTAGGAGCAAAAGGAAAAAGCCTCTACTGTGTTGTGCCAGCTAAAGCTTATGATGGAGATATTAAATTAAGTATTCTCAACGATGAAGGTGAAGAAATTGCAAATACAGAAGCCAATGAGAAGTTTGTATATCAAAAGAAGATGCTTGTTACAACATTTCTAGGAACAATGTATGATGGAAACACCAAATATGATTTAAAAGATGGACCTTTTGATGATTGTGGTGGCTTTGGAGGTGCTGTTTGGTTGTCCTTTGATCCCAAAAAATCACAATCATTTATATCTAGTGGGTGAACAGCACCCTACCCGTTTGATTGACTTTGAAAAAAAGAATATGTAAGTACCGTATATAGTGGATTAAGCAAAGTACGTACCATCTGCTGGACACATGAAGCTGACAGCATGATTATTACCAATGACCAAAATAATAATGATAGACCGAACAATTATATTCTTACACGTGAATCAGGATTCAAAGTTATAACAGAATTGACAAAAGGTCAAAACTGTAATGGTGCAGAAACTCATCCTATAAATGGAGAATTATATTTCAATTCATGGAATGCTGGTCAAGTGTTTCGATATGATTTTACAACTCAGGAAACTACTCCTTTGTTTACAATACAAGATAGTGGATGGGAGTTTCATATCCAATTCCACCCTAGCGGAAACTATGCATACATTGTAGTAGTTAATCAACATTACATCTTACGTTCTGATTATGACTGGAAGACAAAGCGCCTTACCACCCCATATATTGTTTGTGGTCAGCAGGGTGCCAAAGATTGGGTAGATGGAGTTGGTAAAAAAGCCCGCATGCATGCTCCCCGACAAGGTACATTCGTAAAGAATCCAGCATACAAAGGGAGCAGCGATGAATATGACTTTTATTTCTGTGATAGAGAAAACCACTGTATCCGTATCTTAACACCACAAGGTCGAGTAACGACATTTGCTGGTAGAGGCAGTAATGGAACTTCCGGATATAATGATGGTGATTTACGCCAAGAAGCACGCTTCAATCATCCTGAAGGAATCGTATACGATGAAGAAAGAGAATGTTTCTTTATAGGGTGACCGTGAAAACCGCCGTATTCGCAAAATTGGCTACGAAGAATAATACATGATTAACACATACATTTATATGATGAAAAACTTTTTATTTATATGCATGTTGTTGCTTGGACTTTCTACCAGTGCTTTGGCACAAGAAAGCATTAGTAACAGGTGTCGTAACTGATACAAATAAAGAGCCCATGATTGGGGTTAATGTATCAATAAGTAATATACCCGGCTTAGGTGCCATTACTGATTTGAATGGAAAATACAGTATTAAAATGCCACCCTACCACAAGTTGGTTTTTACCTACATAGGCTTTGAAAAAGTAGACGTATTAGTCAAAGAGCAACGAACTGTCAATGTCACAATGAAAGAAGCAAGTGCTAGAGAGATTGACGAGGTGGTAATCACCGGTACCGGTGCCCAAAAAGAAGTTGACTGTAACAGGTGCTATTACTAATGTGGATGTAGATGTCTTAAAAGCAAATCCCTCAGGTTCTATGGCTAATGCCCTGGCAGGTAATGTACCGGGCATCTTAGCGATGCAAACTTCCGGAAAGCCGGGTAGTGTTTCTGAATTCTGGATCCGTGGTATTTCAACTTTCGGAGCCAGTAATTCCGCATTAGTTCTCGTTGACGGATTCGAACGTAGTCTGGATGAAATAAATGTAGAAGATGTCGAATCTTTTTCCGTATTAAAAGATGCATCAGCTACTGCTATTTACGGTTCCAAAGGTGCAAATGGAGTAGTATTAATCACAACCAAACACGGTAAAGCCGGGAAAATTAATATCAGTGCAAAAGCGGAAACGTTCTACAATATGCTCACCCAAGTTCCTGACTTTGTAGATGGATACACATATGCTTCCATGGCAAATGAAGCTAAAATCACACGTAATCTTGAGCCGCTATATAAAGCGGACGAATTGGAAATATTCCGTTTAGGACTAGATCCTGATTTATATCCCAATGTTAATTGGATAGATGAATTACTACGAAAAGGTTCATGGAGCACTCGTGCCACACTAAGCATGAACGGTGGTGGTAATACAGCACGATACTATGTATCAGGAAGCTATCTTGACCAACAAGGTATGTACAAAGTAGATAAAGCTTTGAAAGATTACAATACAAATGCAAATTTCCGTCGTTGGAATTACCGCATGAATGTAGATATAGACATCACTAAATCAACTCTATTAAAAAGTCGGTGTTTCAGGTTCATTACAAAAAGGCTAATGATTCAGGAGTTGGCAGTGATGCTATTTGGACAGCTCTTATGGGATATAATGCCATTATGGTTCCTAAATTATATTCTAATGGATACGTACCAGCCTATGGAAATGACAATGGAGATCGCTTTAATCCATGGGTTCAAGCTACAATGACTGGTTATCGGGAAAAACTGGAAGAATAATATCCAGACTAATGTAACCTTAGAGCAGAAACTTGATTTCATCACCAAAGGACTTAGATTCGTGGGACGCTTCGGATATGACACAGAAAATAACAACTGGATTAACCGCAGAAAATGGCCGGAACAGTGGAAGGCAAAACGTTTCCGCGCAACAGACGGAACCCTCGATTATGACCGTGTAGCTGAAGAAAGAAAGATGTTTCAAGAGAGCGGTTCCGATGGCCTTAGAAATGAATTCTTTGAAGCAGAGTTACATTATAGCCGAGGATTCAAACATCATCATCTAGGAGGAACATTAAAATATAACCAGTCTTCAAAAAATAAAAACGGTAGGCCTTGGAGACGATCTTAAACAAGGTATTGCCAGACGTAATCAAGGATTGGCAGGACGATTTACCTATAACTGGAATTATCGTTATTTCATTGATTTCAATTTCGGATATACCGGTTCGGAGAATTTCGCAGCAGGGCATCGGTTTGGTTTCTTCCCAGCCATCTCAGGAGCTTGGAACATAGCTGAGGAGTCTTTGATAAAAAAACATCTTAAATGGATGAACATGTTCAAAATTCGATATTCATACGGTAAAGTAGGTAACGACAATTTGGGAAATACTCGTTTCCCCTACCTTTATGATATTGAAACAATGACTAAAAAAGATGGTGACAAAACTGTAGACACTGGTGGATACAACTTTGGAGATTACACGTTTGACAGATATTATGGCGGTATGCGCTATTCTTCTTTATCTTCGCCTAACGTTACATGGGAAATTGCAACAAAGCATGACCTCGGTATTGACTTCTCTTTTTTTCAATGACAAATTATCCGGTTCTGTTGACTATTTTTAATGAGAAACGCGAAGGAATCTATATGTTACGCGAATATTTGCCGGGGATAGTCGGTTTAGAAAGTAATCCTAGTGCCAATGTTGGAAAAGTGACTTCTGAAGGTTTTGACGGACATTTCACTTTCCGCCAGAAACTGGGAGCTGTTGGCTTAACAATACGTAGTAATATCACTTATAGCAAAAATGAAATAGTAGATAGAGATGAAGAAAACAACTACTACTGGTATAAAATGCAAAAAGGACATCGTGTAAATCAAGCAAGAGGATTGATATCTTTTTAGGGTTGTTTAAAGACTATGATGATATCCGTAATAGTCCGGTACAAGATTTCGATGGTTATAAAGTAATGCCTGGTGATATTAAATATAAAGACGTGAATGGTGATGGTAAAATTGACGGTAATGACCAAGTCGCAATCGGTGCAACAACCAAACCTAATCTTATTTATGGATTCGGAATAGCTGCAAACTGGAAAGGTCTAGATGTGAATCTGCACTTTCAGGGAGCCGGAAAATCAACTTATTTTATCGATGGCTCAACAGTCCATATGTTCAAGTTGGGAGATGGCTGGGGAAATGTCCTGTCAGAGATGGCTAATTCCAATCGTTGGATTTCAGCAGATATATCTGGTGACCCAGCTACAGAGAATCCGAATGCTGAATATCCCCGACTATCCTACGGACCTAATTCTAATAACTATCAGCAATCTACTTATTGGTTACGCAACGGGTCTTATCTACGTTTAAAGACTGTAGAAGTAGGGTATACGCTACCAACCCAGCTGGTAAATAAGGTACACTTTAACACTGTCCGTATCTTCTTTGTTGGCACCAATTTACTCACATGGTCTGCATTCAAATTATGGGACCCGGAAATGGGAAGTACGGATGGAAAGAGATATCCGCTCAGCAAAAATTTATCTTTAGGAATATCCGTTAATTTATAATACACGCAATGACATTATGAAGAAAATATACATTATTTTATCATTTATAATAGGGATAGGATTTACCCTCAGTTCATGTTCCGATTACTTGGACTCTGATTATCTATTTGATGAGCGTATGTCAATAGAAGATGTTTTTACAAGCAGAGCTTATTCTGACAAATGGCTGGCACGCGCATACTTCTTTTTGGGAGATAACCATCTTCTCGATGTAGCCAGTAAAGGATATGTTCCTTTCTGTTTTGCTGATGACATGTATTTCGGTGATCGAGATGACCGATATAAAGCATGGAAAAACGGTGAATATAACGAAGGAGGTTTAGCAGGAGAAAGTGCAGAAATCTGGAACAAATGTTATAAAGGCATTCGCCAAGCCTCTATATATTTGAACAATATAGACATGAATACGGAATATACAGCAGAAGAAATTGCTGACAACAAAGCACAAGCGCACTTTTTGAAAGCCTATTTCTACTGGATTATGTTGCGCTTGTTCGGTCCTGTTCCTATTGTGCCAGATCAAGGCATGGACTACATGGAAGATTATGATGCAGTAGCACAACCGCGTAATACGTATGACGAATGTGTGGCCTATATCACAAATGAATTAGTTCTAGCTGCGCAAGCTCTCCCTTTAGACCGTGCAATACAAGAAATAGCTCGCCCCACCCGTGGTGCGGCATTAGCTCTTCGTGCCAAAGTTCTGCTATATGCTGCCAGCCCATTAATGAATGGACAAACGCCTGCTGATATTGCTTCAGAACTGGTAGATGATCAAGGTAATCGACTGTTACCAGAAGCTTACGATGAATCTAAGTGGGCGAAAGCTGCTGCCGCTGCCAAGGATGTGATAGAATTGAACCGTTACACGCTGTTTGTTTCTTATGCTACAGACAAAGGGGATATTGCATTTCCTGCAACGATTGCTCCTCCATACCACCCTGAATTCTCAGAACAAGCTTGGCCGAATGGGTGGAAAGACATCGATCCGTTCGAATCTTATCGTGCTATATTCAACGGAACAGTCAGTGCTTTTGAGAATAAAGAATTAATTTTTACCCGTGGGCAGAATACTGGTGACCAGAGCATTAATAACATGGTAATACATCAGCTACCACGTGTTGCTAAAGGATGGAATACACACGGACTTACACAAAAACAATGTGACGCATATTATATGAATGATGGAACTGATTGCCCCGGTAAAGATAAAGAAATCAACCGCGGCGACGGTTCGGAACGCATGTCCGGCTATGTGACGAAAGAAGACGTAGAAGCAGGTCGTTACAAACCTTTGTCAGAAGGCGTCTCTTTACAGTATGCTAATCGTGAGCCCCGTTTCTATGCTTCAGTAGCCTACAATGGTGATGTTTGGAATTTGTTGAACAGCAATAAAAATGCAGGAGAACCTCAAAACATACAAGTCTTCTATTACCGTGGAGACGGTAATGGGTATACAAACTCGATGTTTTGGTTACGCACCGGCATTGGAGTTAAAAAATTTGTACACCCAGATGATATGGGTAAAGGAGACAACAATGAAGAACTTATTAAAAAGAAAGTAGAACCAGCTATCCGTTATGCAGAAGTTCTGTTGATTTATGCCGAAGCATTGAACGAATTAAACGGGCAATACGACATACCTTCTTGGGATGGTAATAAGACTCATATGATCAAACGCGATATCAATGAAATGAAAAAAGGAATTCGTCCTATACGTATTCGTGCAGGAGTTCCTGATTATACCCAAGAAGAATATGATGACCCTATCGAATTCCGCAAAAAGTTAAAACGTGAACGTCAGATTGAATTGATGGGAGAAGGACATCGCTATTTTGATTTACGTCGTTGGCTAGATGCTCCGGTAGAAGAATCAACTCCAATTTATGGGTGTAACACTTTAGCAACTAAAGAAATGGCAGATGTATTCCATACACCGGTAGCAGTACCTTCATTACCAACAACCTTCTCACGCAAAATGTGGTTTTGGCCAATCAATCATACTGAATTAAAGCGCAACAAACGTTTAACTCAAAATCCAGGCTGGACTTATCCGGAATAATCTTATAAACTTGAAAAAATGAAAAAGATATATTATTTACTCTTAACCATGACTGTACTGATAGTATGTGCGTCATGCAATAATGAATGGGAATCTGAACAATATGTGCAAATGGTATCTTTCAAGGCACCAGTCAACGCACAAGGAGTAACTCCTATTTACATACGTTACAAGCCGGAAGGGAAAGTAACATACCAACTCCCATTGATAGTCAGCGGGTCAACCATGAATTCCAAAGACTTGAATGTGCATGTGGGATTGGATCTTGACACATTGGATGTGTTGAATGTTGAACATTTCGGCAGCCGTAAAGAACTTTTCTTTAAACCGTTGGAAAACAAGTATTACGAGTTCCCGGAAACAGTACAGATACCGGCAGGCGAATGTACAAGCTTACTGCCTATCGATTTTGCCCTGAAAGATTTAGATCAGGTAGACAAATGGGTATTGCCGTTAGCTATTCAGAGCAACGATCCATCACACAACTACCAGGCCAATCCCCGCAAATTTTATAGGAGGGCGATGTTACGTATTTCCCCATTCAATGATTATTCCGGGCAATATAGTGCTACTGCGTATAAAGTATATTTTAAAGGAAACGAAAAAGAGGCTATAGTTCCGGAATACCATACTTCTTATGTAATAGATGACAAAACTATATTTTTCTATGCGGGCCTTATAGACATTGACCGCTTGGATCGGAAATATTACAAGAATTAAATTTGAATTTACAGAAGAGAAAAATAGATCTTCAAACACGTAAGCTGAAGATTTCTTCTGATAATGAGGACATACATCTGGTAGTTAAAGGGCAACCTTCCTATACGGTTGAAGAAGAGATGGATGCTACACGACCTTACCTAAAACATATTTACGTAACAATCAACAATCTGGAATATGAGTTTACAGATTATACTTCAGTTCCGGGTTATCCACTTGAATATGTTGTAAAGGGATCTCTAACAATGGAACGTAAAGTAAATACTCAAATACCAGACGAAGATCAGGCAATTGAATGGTAAATGTCAATTTTAATAAAAAGAAGAGTGAATTTTATAGAAAGTTTACTCTTCTTTCTATATTTGCATACAGAATAAAATACTGAGAATCAAATAACTTCAAAATGAAACATACACCAATTAGCAGAAGAGAGTTTCTGAAGAATATCGGAATGACCGGAGCAGGAGTTCTTCTTGCAGCAAGTCCCTGGCTTTCTGCCTTTTCAGAAGCCGTCAACACCTCCAATGAGAAATGTCGTTTGGGGATTATTGGACCAGGCTCACGAGGTCGCTTTCTTATGAGCTTTTTAGTCCAAAATCCTAAAGTTGATATCGTAGCACTTTGCGATATTTACCAGCCTTCGATAGATGAAGCATTGAAGCTTGCTCCCAAAGCAAAAGTATATGGTGACTATCGTGAGCTATTGGAAAACAACAACATAGATGCTATACTTGTAGCGACTCCTCTCAGTTCGCACTGTAAAATTGTAATGGATGCTTTTGATGCCGGTAAACATGTATTCTGTGAAAAAACAATTGGTTTTACGATGGAAGAGTGTTTCCGTATGTACAATAAACATCGTAGCACGGGAAAAAATATTCTTCACAGGTCAACAGCGTCTGTTCGATCCTCGTTATATCAAAGCTATGGAAATGATTCATGCCGGCACATTTGGAGAAATAAATGCGATCCGCACATTCTGGTACAGAAATGGAGACTGGAGACGCCCTGTTCCTTCTGCTAATTTAGAACGACAAATTAACTGGCGACTCTATAAAGAATATTCAAAAGGACTAATGACGGAACTGGCCTGCCATCAATTACAAATAGGAAGTTGGGCATTGAATAAACTCCCAGAGAAAGTGATGGGACATGGAGCTATTACATACTGGAAAGACGGTCGGGAAGTATACGACAATGTAAGTTGCCTATATGTATTCGATGATGGCGTAAAAATGACATTCGATTCTGTTATTTCCAATCAATTTTATGGTTTGGAAGAGCAAATCATGGGAAATCTCGGAACTGTTGAACCAGAAAAAGGTAAATATTACTTTGAGAGTATCCCACCGGCACCCGGTTTTCTGCAAATGATAAATGACTGGGAAAATAAATTATTTGATACTCTGCCTTTCGCAGGTACCAGTTGGGCTCCGGAAACGGCTAACGAAAACAAAGGAGAATTAATCCTCGGAGAACGTCCTAAGAGCGATGGCACTTCTTTGTTATTGGAAGCTTTTGTAGAAGCTGTTATTACTCGCAAACAACCCGCAAGAATCGCGGAAGAAGGATATTATGCGAGTATGCTCTGCCTATTGGGTCACCAAGCGTTACAGGAAGAAAAAACACTATATTTCCCTGATGAATACAAAATTAATTATCTGAATCATCAATCAAAAACATCCGAAGCAGTATGAAAGATACAATCCTGACCGCTCGACGAAAGAAAACAGAGTTGATTACACTGTTCCTATGTTTTATTATTGCCAATTTGGTCAATTTATACTCTATATTCACGTATAATACTCCTTTGACGGAGATGATAACTTCATTTTTTATGTGCTCATATTTTCTGTAGCGCTATATATCATCTGGAGCCTTTTACGTATCCTCTTTTATGGCATAACAGCACTATTCAAAAAGAAAAAAGAATAATAACAGATTTATAACATATAATCAACAGAATACTTAATCAATATCAATGAAGGGAAATTATGGTAACACGAAGAGATTTCCTGAAAACAATGACAATGGCTTCTGCCGGACTGGCAGCAGGAGCTGGTGAAATATTGAATGCACAAACATTGTCATCTTCAAAAACAAAAACGAAAAAGTGAAGATAGCTTATGTAGGTATCGGTAACCGCGGGCAGCAAATTATTGAAGATTTTGCCCGGACCGGCATGGTAGAAGTAGTTGCCCTCTGTGATGTAGACATGGGTGCCAAACATACACAAAAGGTAATAGGCATGTATCCCAAAGCAAAACAGTTCAGAGACTTCCGCCAGATGTTTGATAAAGCGGGAAAAGAATTTGATGCCGTTGCAATTGCTACACCAGATCACTCTCATTTTCCGATTAGCATGCTAGCTTTGGCATCTGGCAAACACGTATATGTAGAAAAGCCGTTAGCACGTACTTTCTATGAAGCGGAACTTTTGATGCAAGCAGCGCTCAAACGTCCTAATCTGGCTACACAAGTAGGAAACCAAGGACATTCTGAAGCAAACTACTTCCAGTTCAAAGCTTGGATGGATGCCGGAATTATTAAAGACGTGACCGCCGTCACTGCACACATGAATAACGTACGGCGTTGGCATAAATGGGATACAAACATTTATAAACTCCCCGCAGGACAGCAACTTCCGAAAGACATGGATTGGGATACATGGCTCGGCGCTGTTCCATATCATGAATACAATGAAAAATATCATCAGGGAGAATGGCGCTGTTGGTATGACTTCGGAATGGGAGCTTTAGGAGACTGGGGAGCACATATTCTGGATACCGTTCATGAGTTTTTGGAATTAGGATTGCCCTATGAAGTAACTTTATTGCATGAAAAAGGGGCATAATGATTATTTCTTTCCTTATTCTTCCACTATTCTTTTCCGCTTCCCGCAACGCAAAGGGATGCCACCTGTAGATATCACCTGGTATGACGGACTAGACAACCTCCCTCCTATTCCTGCCGGTTACGGAGTATCAGGATTAGACCCTAATATCCCCACGACTAACCAAGGAGATGTTCCGGCCGCCAAATTGAATCCTGGAAAGATCATTTATACAAAAGACCTGACATTTAAAGGAGGAAGTCATGGAAGTACCTTATCCATCATTCCCGAAGAAAAGCCAAAGAGATGGCAGACAAGCTACCCCAAATACCAAAGAGCCCGTCCAATCATTTCGAGAATTTTTTATTGGCATGCAACGGTATAGAAAAAAACACGTTCTCCATTCGAAATCAATGGAGTGCTAAGTCAGGTATTCTCACTTGGTGTAATGGCTCAACGCCTCAACACTCAGCTGTTCTTCGACAGCCGTACCAAACAAATTACAAATAACGAGTTTGCCAATGCAATGCTGACAGGGATACCTCCACGCAAAGGTTGGGACGAATTTTATAAATTATAAATGAACATAACCACCCATTAAACCAGCTATAAACAATTTACTAAGAATAACATTAAAAATGAAAAAGAACTTCTTATTTACTTTACTTTTATTCTGTGCGGCTTCATTATCTGCGCAGACCTGGGAACCTCTTTTCAACGGCAAAAACCTGAAAGGATGGAAAAAACTAAATGGCAAAGCCGAGTATAAAATCGTAGATGGTGCCATTGTGGGTATTTCTAAAATGGGAACTCCAAATACTTTTCTGGCAACAACCAAGAACTATGGAGACTTCATACTTGAATTTGATTTCAAAATTGATGACGGATTAAATTCAGGAGTACAACTTCGTAGTGAAAGCAAGAAAGATTATCAGAATGGTCGTGTGCACGGTTATCAGTTTGAAATTGACCCGTCTAAGCGAGCTTGGTCAGGAGGTATCTATGATGAAGCACGCAGAAACTGGTTGTATCCACTGACTTTGAATCCGGCTGCAAAAACCGCTTTTAAAAACAATGCATGGAATAAAGCCAGGATTGAGGCTATCGGAAATTCTATCCGTACCTGGATTAATGGAGTACCTTGTGCCAATATCTGGGATGATATGACACCTAGCGGATTTATTGCATTGCAAGTACACGCAATAGGCAATGCTTCCGAAGAAGGTAAAACTGTCAGCTGGAAAGACATCCGTATTTGTACAACGGATGTAGAACGTTATCAGACACCTGAAACGCAAGAAGCGCCCGAACGAAATATGATTGCCAACACCATATCTCCACGTGAAGCCAAAGAGGGTTGGACCCTACTTTGGGATGGTAAAACCAACAATGGTTGGAGAGGAGCAAAATTGAATGCTTTCCCGGAAAAAGGATGGAAGATGGAAGATGGAATTCTGAAAGTGATGAAGAGCGGAGGAGCTGAATCAGCTAATGGTGGAGATATCGTAACTACCCGCAAATATAAAAACTTCATTCTCACGGTAGATTTCAAGATTACCGAAGGCGCAAATAGCGGGGTTAAATACTTTGTCAACCCTGATTTGAACAAAGGAGAAGGCTCTGCTATTGGCTGTGAGTTTCAAATTCTTGATGATGACAAGCATCCAGATGCTAAACTTGGAGTAAAAGGCAACAGAAAGTTGGGTTCATTATATGATCTTATTCCGGCTCCAGAGAAGAAGCCTTTCAACAAAAAAGATTTTTAATACCGCCACCATTATTGTGCAAGATAACCACGTAGAACACTGGCTAAATGGAGTAAAACTAATCGAATATACTCGAAATACTGACATGTGGAATGCTTTGGTTGCCTACAGTAAATATAAAAACTGGCCTAATTTTGGTAATTCCGCAGAAGGCAATATTCTTCTTCAAGATCATGGAGACGAAGTCTGGTTTAAAAATATAAAAATCAAAGAGCTGAAATAACTCGCACTGAAAAGCCGATTTCTAACATAAAATCAAGAGTAGAAGGGCATGCACAAAGTGGCATGCCCTCTTAATATTTCAATAAAACAAAATGCAGCATACAATTCAACACTTATACAAGACACATGGTGATGACGGTTTGCTTTATGCTTGGTTTTTATCCATGCATACACGCGTAGATATAATACTCTGCTGCCAGAAATCAGAAAATGAATTAATGCTTGTAGTTAATAGTATATATGACACTCTCCGACAACTGGAAAGAATTGCAAATTATTATGACCCTTCCAGTGAATTATCGCAAGTCAATCAAAGAGCTTCCACAGCTCCTGTTATGATCAGTCAGTCTCTTTACAGGATGATTTCATTGTGCACAGAATATCATAAAAAAACCTTAGGATGTTTCGATGTTACTATCCACTCAGATAATTATAATCAAGATACCATACACTCCATTCATTTATACCCCGAAGCACAGAGTGTCTTCTTTCAACAAGCAGGTACTACAATAAACCTTTCCGGATTTCTTAAAGGTTATGCTCTCGACAAAATAAGAGAAATATTAAAGGTTCACATCATAGCAAATGCCTTAATAAATATGGGAAACAGTTCTGTACTCGCTCTAGGCAATCATCCGGTTGGCACAGGATGGAAAGTCAGCTTTGACGATCAGGCAAGTACTACAAAAAACCATAAAACTCAATCCATACTCCTTAATAACGAATGTTTAACCACCTCCGGAAACAACTCGGATGATCGCAAACACATTATCTCTCCTTCAAGTGGCAAACCACTGGAAGGAGTAAGACAAGTGACAGTAGTAACGGATGATGGAACCACCGGTGAGATTCTCTCAACCAGCCTGTTCGTAGCAAATCAAAAACAGCGCGAGTTAATAATGAGCGAGTTTCTCCCCAAAAGAGTTATTGATTTGGAACTGTGCCAGATGGTTTAGGTAACGGAGTATTCACCGGTAAAGGGACTCCCAAATCCGGCATTCCATCAGCATCCCATCCTATCTTCTGCAATCGTGGATTGCGACTTTCCGACTCTCCCGTATTACCGCTAGGAACACTTCTTGCCTGATACAATATATACCATTCCGTTCCATCAGGCGAAGGAAGAAAGGAAAGGTTAGCCGGGCCATACACTCCATCTTCCGGTCTCTGTTGAAATACAGGAACGGGGCTCTTCTTCCAGGAAGCCGGATTCAGCAAGTCACTATCCGCGTCAGCAGTCAACATTCCGGTACAATAATAAGGAGACCAGCAACCGCTTGCCGCATAATAGACAATGACAGTCCGGTTATCTTTGGAATGAAAATACTGAGGGCTTTCATTTACATAAATCGGATAAGCAGTCCGCCCGCCATCCGGATTTACCCACTGCCGTTCCCATTCATACTCCGGCTTCGAAATCAGAACCCTTTCCGTAGCCAATGTCCAGGGGTTTTCCATGCGGGCAATATAGATGCATTGTGTTTCACTGCCTATCCTCCGATTAGGCCACCCGGACCATAGAAGATAAAGCTCCCCTTTATGTTCAAAAGTTGAGGGATGTATTCCCCAGTTCCAATCGGGATTGGTCATGATCGCTCCTTTCATGCGAAACTCTCCCTGCATAGGGTCAGGAGAATCATTCTCAATCACGTAAATCTGATGATTATCCGTGTTTCCATCGTCGGCAGCAAAATAGATATACCATTTACCATTGATATTCCGTATTTCCGGATTCCAGAGGTTATGGCTATTCGAAGGATCTTTAGGCACCCAGACCTCTTTACAAGTGGAATGAGCCATATCGGTAATATCGGTGGTTACCCACAGATATATTTGCTCATTAGTTTCATGGGTATAATAATATTTACCATTATGGTAAATCGCGCTTGAATTAGCCCCTTCCATAAATAATGGATTGGCATAAGTATCTTTTTCAACATCTTCTTTTTTTCCCGCCCGTTTGGAATTACAAGAGATGTTCAGCAAAACAAGGAATAATAACAAACATAAATTGATTCTCATAGTTTCATTTTTTTAAGATGATACAAAGAAAAAGACTTTTTTTTCATTAATAGTTAATAAAGCGAAAATAAAAAATTAAGTTCGGAAGATCATTCTCGTCATTACACCGTGACACATCCTACTAATGACAGAAAAATAGAAAAAAAAAGAGAATGTAAAGACATACTACCTATTAATAATAAAAACAAAAAGTTTCTTGGTATCATTACACACTTTCACACGAAATATATTAACCCTTTATATACTTCCTCCGAATCATTTATTAATAAATTCGTTCATCGTTTATTATAAACGTCCCCCAAGTTTATTATAAACCCGGGCATCGTTATTTCAGTAACAAATATCAATTTTAAACAACAAAAAGGGCTGCAATTCCCATAAAGAATCGCAGCCCTTAGCTTGTAGCAGACTATCCGGCAAGCATTATCCGAAGTGGAAACGCTTGCAATCTGTTATTATATTGTACTTATTATTGCTCATTTTTCGTCTATATTATCAATGTTATCGAATTTACTTCCGGTTCTCACTTACAAATATACAACATAAAAAACGGTTTGTCAAGCCCTGCATGCTTCTTTCATACATCTGATGATAAATCAAATGGTAGAATCGGCATCCGGAGTGCTTTCTGCCGCTGTATCGGAAGCAGACAACTGATTGACATATTCCTTCGGGAGAACTCCATATTGTGACTTGAAACACTTGGCAAAATAAGAGGAGGAAGTGAATCCAACCTGTGCCGCAACCTCGGAAATACGTGTACCGCCCTGAATTAACTCAGCTGCCTTATTCATACGGAGGGCCTTCAGATAATCATTGGGCGACATTCCCGACAATGCTTTTATCTTCCGATAGAAGTTGGAACGGCTCATGTTCATCTGCTCTGCAAGAGTATCGATGGAGAAATTCTCGTCTGCCAACTGGTCGGCAATCACTTCCTGTATCTTGGCAACAAACTCACAATCTCTCTGAGTCATCGCAAGTTCTGCCGAGGCCTGATTGGCATTCCCGGACAAACTGGCCATCAGCTTATGGAAAGACTGCCTCAACCGGAGCAGGTTCTCGATCTGCTTATGCAGTTGTTTGATAGAGAATGGCTTCTCAATATACACATCGGCTCCGCATTCCAGTCCTTCCACCTTAGATTCCAGCGTCGTTTTTGCCGTCAGTAAGATGACCGGAATATGTGAATAGTCGATTTCCGATTTCACTTTGCTACAGAGTTCCAGCCCGTTCATTTCCGGCATCATCACATCACTGACGATGACGTCTACACTCTCCTGTTCGAGTATCTCAAGTGCCGCACGACCATTCGGAGCTTTCAGCACACGGAACCAGGCAACCAACGAGTCACGCGTCAGATTCAACAGTTCGACATTATCTTCTACCAGCAATACGGTGAATTTCTTTCCGGAGAACTCTGAAGGAATATTCTCTGCCGAACCTTCGTTTTCGGAATGAACCTCAACGATATCAGCAGCTTCTTCTGCCTTCTTTTCGTTTAAAGGAAGAGATAATATAAACGAGGAGCCTTGCGGTTCGTTATCTTCAAGGCGCAGGCTGCCTTGATGGGCTTCTGCCAGAGATTTCGCAAAAGCCAGTCCGATACCGGTACCTGTGGCGGTAGCGACTTTATCATCCGGCATTTGGTAGAAGGCTTCAAATATCTTTCCCTTTTGGGCATCCGGTACTCCACGACCGTCATCACTCACATATATCTCATATCCCGCATCAGTTGTCACGAGTTTCAAATCGATACGCGTACGGGCATATTTTATCGCATTGCCCATCAGATTCACCAGTATCTTACTCAACTTTTCCCGATCGACCATTGATATCAGTTCCTGCTCGGGCAGAGTCAATACCAGTTCAATTCCCTTTAACTCGGCAGGACTGGTGAACTGACTATATACATCATTCACTATTTCCTTAATATCGCAACTTGCCAGATTCAGTTGCAAAGCTCCGTTTTCCATCTTCTGGAAGTCGAGCAGCTGATTGGTAATCCCTAAAAGATAGTTTACATTCTTATCTATTACAGACAGATACTTAGCTTCTTTTCCTTCATGTTCTATCTCTTGCAACTTTTCAAGAGGCAATCGGATCAGACTGAGAGGGGTACGTATCTCATGTACCAGATTAATGAAGAAGCCGATCTTTGATTTATAAACTTCCTGTTCTTTAGCAATCTGATATTTCTCCATCCGACGTTTGTACTTATGCTTCACGCGAAGATTCCAGCGCCATGCAATCCAGACAATCCAGCCCATCAACAGGAGAATATAAATAAAATAGGCGAAAGAACTACGCCACCAAGGGGGAGTAATCACTACCCGCAGAGTAGTCGTCTTCTCGTTCCACTGATGGTCATTATTGGAGCCACGCACTTCGAACTCGTATTCTCCGGGAGGCAGATTGGTATAAGAAGCAGAGTTGTTCTCGGAGTTGGTAATCCACTCTTTATCTACTCCTTTTAACATATAGGAATATCTGTTTCGTGCCGGGTCTTCATAGCTTAACGCCACAAAACGAATCGTGAAACTATTATTTTCATAAGACAAGGTTATCTTGTCAGCCATATAAATCGGTTTCCCCAGTTGAAGCAGCTTCTTCACTTCCTGTTCGTCATTCAGATAGGATAAACGGATATCAGTCACATATACCGGAGGAATGTAGGAATTATCCACAAAACGTTCCGGCTGGAAAACATTAAAGCCGTTGATTCCGCCAAAATATAGTTTACCTTCAGAAGACTTTAAAGAAGAACGTGCCATAAACTGATTTCCCTGCAGACCATCATTAATCGTAAACTGTCGGAAATGAGCTTTAGAAATCGGATTAATCTTAAATATCCCTGCATTGCTGGATATCCAGAAATCTCCTGTCTGATCTTGTTCAATAGAATAGATCACCTTATTGGGAAGCGCAGAATCAAACTCAATAAATGCCTCTGTTTTGGGATCGAAGGAGCATAATCCTCCCCCATTCGTGCCAAACCACATCACGCCTTTGTTATCTTCAAATACCGTGATCACCGAATTACTGGTAATGGTGGTCGAATCTTCCCGTTCGTGCTGGAAATGTTTCCAGTGTCCGCTCAGGGTATTGTAGGAGAACACGCCGCTGTTGGTCGTTGCAATCCACAGGTTGTTATACATATCCTCATATATATCGCCCACGGAAATCATGGAGCCGATACTGGTAATCGTCATGAAATTATCGGCATCAGGATTATACCGGCATAAGCCCCAGCTTGTTCCAACGAAGATTTCCCCTTCCGGTCTTTATATATGCATAGTACGTCATTGCTGCAAATGGTATTGGGGATTCCGCGCGAGTGTGTATATTCCTTTATCGAACCGGTACGCAGATTAAGCACACGTATTCCTTCCGCATAAGTACCGATCCAAAGACAATCGCCGTCTAACATCAAAGAGCGAATATCATATTTCTGACTCTTTACACCACCGATATGATATTCCGAAAGCTCCCGTGTAACGGTATTGAAGAAATATAAGCCACTCTGAGTACCAATCCAGATATTTCCGTCTTTATTTTCACAGAATGGGCCTACCACCTCTCCTGCTCCCGCTATCCCCGACAGATAGGCGGGTGAATAGTAATCGAAACGCTTGGTCTGCTTGGACATATAGTTGATACCTCCCAAGTTCGTCAATACCCACAGAGCACCTTCCGCATCCCACATCATGCCGTTTATAGTCTGATCACTCAGACTTCGCGGATCAGCCGGATTATCTGCACGGAGGAAGGTTTTCGACTCGCGGTTGAATAGATAGAGTCCATTATCGGTTCCTACCAGCAGTTCATTTTCCGTATATTTCAGCAGGCTGCGAACTGCCCCGAAGTTCAATGAAGGAGCCATGTAATTCTCAACCGTTCCAGTCTGCCGGTTCAATCTCCCCAACAAATTGTTGCCTGCTCCCAGCCATACTTCTCCCTCTACATCCAGTACACAGTTTATTTTGTAACTATCGGAAGAGTTCACGTCCGATGAGACCTTATATGATTGCAGAAATTTGCCGTTTTCATCGAAACAAAGCAGTCCTTCCTGTAGCGAAGAAACATACACCTTCTTCTTATCGTAACTCTGACAAACATCCCAGACAAAAGAGGTCTGAATACTATTCTGAGTCAACACTTCGGTCTTGGGATCATAAATAAAAAGTCCCTGCCCCAAGGTGGCAATCCAGAGAAGTCCGTTCTCCGTCTTTACAATCTTCTTGATTTCACTGCTGACGTATACTCCATACTGAGTAGTCTTGTCAAAATAGGAGAAACGGTCCGTTGCCCGGTCATAGATATACAGTCCGGAGTTCGTTCCAACCCATATATTCTGATCTTCTTCAATCAGTGCCTCAACGAAATTGTTCTCCAATGAGAATTTATCGTTCAATACATTCCGATAAACTTTATTGCCCCGACCGTCATAACGGTTCAGTCCGTCACTGGTGCCCAGCCAGATAAATCCATAGCTATCCTGTATAGCACACCATACCGTATTATGTGACAAGCCATCTTCCACCTGATATTTCTTGAAGGAGAAATAGGGAGATGCAGACAATGGTTCGAGCCAGAAGGCCAGTAAAAGTATCAGTATCTTTGTTAACTTCATACCAAGTGTGTCTTATGTTTAGATTAACGATTCAACCAGGGTTCCGGATTCAACTTTTCTTTCTCTCTGCGTAACTGGAAATGCAGTACCGTTCGTCCGTTATCCGCGCCATCAGAGAATATCTGTCCGATAGACTGCTTCGTACTCACCGTATCGCCGGATTTCACCGAAGCGGAAGACAGATTACAGTAAACGGAAATATAATTACCATGCCGGATGAGGACGTTAAATAGTCCGTTCAACTGGAACACGGCTGCTACCTTACCATCAAAGATGGCACGGGCTTGTGCTCCCGGCTTTCCTTGAATATCAATTCCTTTATTGTCCAGCTTCACATTACGGAGTCCTTCAACGGAATACTGTCCATAGCGGCTGGTTATGATATAAGGTCCGGATATAGGCATCGGAAGTTTTCCACGGTTGGCAACAAAGCTACCGGACAGTTCGCGATCTGCCTTGCTCATCGTAAAAGCGTCCAATGGCTCCGACTTCGGTTTGGCAGCCGTTCCGGTTTCGGAGGAGCCTTTGTCTTTTGTGTCCGCCTTCTTGCGGGCTGCCGCTTCGCGGCGGGCTTCTTCCGCAGCACGTTTGCGGGCGCGTTCTATTTCTTCTGCGATCAACCGGTCGATACGGGCATTCAGTTGATTGGCCTCCCGTCTCTTCTTGTTCACTTCGCTTTGCAGACCTTTCTGTTTCTTTTGCAGATTAGCCACCAGTGTGCGCTTCTCTTTCTCCTGAGCTTCCAGTTTCGCCTTTTCGTTCTCACGTTCTTTCAGCAGTCCCTCTTTGGCGGCTTTCACTTGCTGGCGTTCCGCTTTTTTCTTCCGTATCTGCTCCTGCTTCTTTAATATTTCCTCCCCCTGCAGACGCTGGTAGGTGGCATATTCACGCACATAACGCATACGACGGTACGTTTGTCCCAGGTTCTTGGCGGAGAAGATAAACATCAGTTTCTCTTCAATCGATTTATTCTTATAGAGGTACTGGACAGATGCTTCGTACTTCTTCTTTTTCTCTTTCAGGTCTTTTTCAAGACTATTCAGCTGGCGGTTCAATGACACTAATTCGCGTTCGATAGTCTCCACATCGTTATTGATCGCAAGGATATACCGTTTTCGTTCTTCAATCTGTCCCGTCAGTGCCGCCAGTCCGTTCAACTGACTGCCTACGTCCTTCTTTGTATTCTGTAAAATCGACTCCGTCTCGGCGATCTGCTTCTGCAGAGCACCGCGCTTACCTTCCAGCTCACGAATCAGCTTGTTCGATTGAGCAGAAAGCGGAATTGCCAGCCAAAGGCTGCTTACCAGAATTACAAAGAGACGTTTTATCATAATAAAGCTACCAGCATTTTCATTAATTCTTCCAAAGAGACCTGACGGTATCTGGAAGTAACTTCTGTCGGAGTGATCGAAAGTTCTTTGGTCGAAAAATCATAGAGTTGTACTTTCGCTTTCTCCAGTTTGGGGATTCCCAGGTCTTTCCCGGATAGTTCAGTTTTTCCTCCGGGTTTAGAAGCGTCAGTCAGCAATTTCTCCAATTGGGAGAACTCTACGTTCTTCGATAATATTTCTTTCAGTTCTTTTTTGGTTGCGCGTACAAACCGCTTGTTCATCCGGTCGACGAATAATACTTCAGTAGGAGTCACCTCGATGCGTGCCAATTCCGTACGGAGAATAGGCATCAGCAAGGAAATCTGTACCCGTTCACGGCTCTTCATCTTCATGGTACCGCCCACTGACATACTTCCGCCTTTACTCGGAATCGTCAGCTGAAGTCTGGAAGCCAGATAGCTGGGAATAGCTCCTTCGGAAGCAGCTACTTCCGGCACCTTTGTCGCCGTCAGACGCTTTGAACTCTTACAACCTACCAATACGACTGCAATCAACAAAAAATAAGCGATTCTTTTCATTCTGCAATGTATTTTTTCTTTTCTATTTTCTGTTTCAATGTTTTCGACTCACTGCCCATTTCCTGTGCTTTCTTCCAGTAGGTAAGCGCGCCGTCCACATCTCCGGTCATATAATAGATATCTCCGCAATGTTCTACAATCACATCACTCTTATCGCCGCCCTCACTTTTCATGGCGTTATCGATGTAAATGCGAGCTTCTGCATAGTTCCCCTTTTCAAAGAGAATCCAGGCATACGTATCCAGATAAGTGGCATTGTTTGGCTCTGCCTTTACGGTCTTATAGCTCATTTCTTCCGCTTTATCCAGATCACGACGCTCTACTGACAGGTAATAGGCATAGTTGTTCAGTGCGCCAATGTTGGACGGATTGTAGACCAGTGCCGAATCATAGGCAGCATAAGCCTCCTTCATCTGCTTCTGCGTATGATACATATCCCCCAGAATAGAGTAGAAATCCGAGACGATTTCTTTCTTACTGTCAGCCGTCGTATGTTCCAGCGCTCTCTTGCAGATGCTTATCACACTATCCGGTTTCTCCGCCTGATTATAGGCAATAGCCAGATAATAATAAAATTCCAGCGCATCCGGAGTCGCTTCAATACCCGGCTCGCAGACTTTGATAATCTGCTTATAATCTTCTTTTTTTACCGCAGCACCGATCAGCATCATACGGGCAGCTTTATTGGTAGGGTCCAGGTCAACCACCTGTTCCAAGACGGGAACTGACTCCGCCTCCATATTCTTGGACAACAGATATTGCGCATAAAGCATCGGAATCTGAGGATCATCCTGCTCCTGCTTCATGATCCGGTCAAACAAAGCGATGATCTGCGTACTGTCCTTATCGGCCTGTTCATTTTCCACAATCATCTGACGCATGACGCCCACTTTGGTATCAGGAGTCACCTTCTTATTCAGCAACAGTGTATCCAACTGCTGTTGGTAGAGTTCTTTCTGCCCGGTCTGTTTATAGTAAGAAGCCATCGAGAAGATAGCCATCGGATTATCGGGCTCCGCCGCCAGCACTTTCTGATAAACGTCATAAGCCTCCTGTTTCTTACCATTCTGAAGATATACGTCCCCCAAGATGACTTGATAACGCATGTCCATCGGATATTCCTGCACCAGACTTTCTATTTCCTGAAATGCTTTCTTGTCATCCTTCATCTGGAGGTAGATACGAAACTTCTCCATGGACAACTGTTCATTCTTGCCCATACGCTTTTCCAGACGGTTTAAAGTAGAGATGACTTCATCATACTTTTCTTGTCGGCCATACAGGTCCAAAAGGTTGAAAAGCGGGTCCTGCTTGGCAGGAAAACGTACCACCATCTGTTCCAGCAGGGTGACAGCCTTATCCAGTTCGTTCTGTTGCTGATACAAAGATGCCAGTCCCTGGCTATACCAGTAGTTATCCGGCGCATTCGCCACAGCCTTTTCCAGCGCTTCTTGCCCTTGCGGCACCTGACGAAGGAACATATAATACTGCGAAACCTCATAAAGCGCAGAAGCCGCATTCGGATGAATATCCAGACAATGCTGCAATAATCCGAAAGCGGACGCATAATCCTTCTTTTCTTTCAGGCGCATAGCTTCCAGGAAGAAATAATCATATTTCCGCTGCTGTTCGGGCGTTAATGAAGACTGCGCCAAAGCGACAGCTGGCTTTTCCCTTGTACTTTTCACCGTTCCGCACGAAACCAATGTCCATACAGCAACCAAAAGCCATATACTATTTTTCTTGTTCATTTTCTCTTTTTATGGTACTTATCCTCGTCCTGTATGTCCGAAGCCCCCTGCTCCGCGTTCCGTTTCATCCAGCACTTCCACTTCCTGCCATACTGCCTGCTCATGTCTTGCGATCACCATCTGGGCGATACGTTCCCCGTCCTCGATCACAAAAGGTTCGGAGGAAAGATTGACCAGAATAATGCAGACTTCTCCACGATAGTCCGCATCAATCGTTCCCGGAGAGTTGAGCACGGTAATACCCTTTTTAATGGCCAGTCCGCTACGGGGACGAACCTGAGCTTCAAATCCTTGTGGAAGAGCAATATAGATTCCTGTCGGCACCAGGCAACGCTGCAATGGCGCCAATGTGATAGGTTCAGAAAGATTAGCACGGATATCCATTCCTGCAGATAACTCAGTGGCGTAAGCCGGAAGCGGATGCTTCGATTTATTGATAACTTGAACGTTCATAAATGCACATTTACTATTTAACGGGCGAAAATACACATTTTGAACTGAAAATTAGTTAAGTTTGCAGTTAAATAATGTGGTAACAACCAATTTGCAAATTGTAATCAGTGAAATAGTAAATAAAATGATGAATTGGAAGCAACTAATATCAGCCAAACGCTTCGGAATGGAAGAATTTCACGAAGAACGGCAAGAGAACCGCTCAGAGTTCCAACGGGACTATGACCGCCTCATATTTTCCGCACCGTTCCGCCGCCTGCAGAACAAAACACAGGTATTCCCGCTGCCCGGTAGTATTTTCGTACACAACCGACTGACGCACAGCCTCGAAGTGTCTTGCGTAGGACGGTCTTTGGGCAACGATGTAGCCAAAGCAATCCTGGAACGCCAACCGGAACTGGAAAGTTCCTTCCTGCCGGAAATCGGTTCAATCGTATCGGCCGCTTGCCTGGCGCATGACTTAGGCAATCCGCCTTTCGGGCATTCCGGCGAACGGGCTATCTCTACGTTCTTCTCAGAAGGAAAAGGACAAAGACTACAGGAAAAGCAGCCGGACGGAGAGCAACTTTCTCCGATGGAATGGGAAGATTTGACACATTTCGAAGGAAATGCGAACGCTTTCCGCATCCTCACTCACCAGTTCGAAGGACGCCGCAGAGGAGGATTCGTCTTAACATATTCAACGCTTGCCTCCATCGTAAAATACCCCTTTTCATCGAGCCTTGCCGGCAAGAAATCTAAATTCGGCTTCTTTGTCAGTGAGGAAGAAAGCTACCGCAAAATCGCAAATGAACTGGGACTCATCCAGCTTAGCGAACAGCCGTTAAAGTATGCGCGACACCCGCTAGTGTATCTGGTAGAAGCAGCAGATGACATCTGTTATCAGATGATGGATATCGAAGACGCCCATAAACTAAAGATTATCACTACAGACGAGACCAAAGGAGCTGTTGATGGCATTTTTCTCCGAAGACCGGCAATCCCGTCTCCGAAGTACTTTCCAAATAGTCAATGATATCAATGAACAGATAGCCTATCTGCGTTCTTCGGTTATCGGTCTGTTAGTCCGCGAGTGCACCCGTGTCTTTCTAGAACACGAGCAGGAAATACTGGCAGGAACTTTCGAAGGAGCGCTCATCAAGCACATCGCCGAAGGTCCGGCAGCCGCTTACAATCATTGTGCGGAAATATCACTGAAAAGAATTTATCGTTCGCAAGATGTACTGGACATCGAGCTGGCAGGCTTCCGTATCATCAGCACTTTGCTGGAATTGATGGTAGATGCCGTCACCTTACCGGGAAAAGAAAAGGCTTACTCCGAGCTTTTAACCAATCGTGTTTCCGACCAATACAATATAAAATCGCCCGTACTCTACGAAAGAATACAGGCGGTACTTGATTATATATCTGGAATGACCGATGTCTTCGCGCTCGATCTTTACCGGAAAATTAATGGCAACAGCCTTCCTGCGGTGTAACTACCTTAGGAGTAAACACCCCTTCGCTCTCACAAGGCATTTTCAGCGCATCCGGATGACTTTCTATAAAGGTCTGGATGTGCCGGATTCGCTTGTCTTCAAGGATTTCATCTACAGCAATCAGGATACCGGTCTCTTCCACGTCACCAAACTCATAGTTGATAGCCGTCCCGAACATACGCATGGTAGGGCTTAAACTCATATAGGCATTGACCAGCGGCGGGATATTATAACCCAGCTTGCGAATCTCCGTATTCAATATCTTATAATCCTCTTTAAAGGTATCCTTGCAGAACAACGTTCTCAGTTCCTCGTCGGAAGTTTCCAGAATCAGCGGTTCCATCGGTGTAACCAGCTCTCTTCCCGATCATTAAAATGCTTCTTAAGGAAGTACAGAATCATGTCGCGTCCACGACGATGATAGCTGGGATACATAGTCACCTTGCCAAAGAAGTACTTCACATTCGGCATCACCACTGTCAGCGCTCCCAATCCGTCCCACAGATTATCCAACGCAAACAGACCTTTACTGCCGGCACGTGTAGACTGATATTCCAGCGTCACAAAAGAGCGTCCCAACTCAATGGTCTGAGGCAGATATTCCTTTATAAACGCATCCGAGAAATGAAACATGTGAGAAGTAGCCAGAATCGGAGCCCCCGCTTCGTCAAAGCGCACATCCGTTCCAAGCAAATACCGGTAACCACCTAATATTTCTTCCGCCTCCGGATTCCATACGATCAACTGCTTATATGGGTGTTCCATCGTGTCGTATTCGTCGATATCCATCGACAGGCCCGTTCCTCCACCCGCAGCACGAAAGGCAATTTCTCTTAAACGACCAATTTCACGCATCACATTAGGTGCATTCTGATGGGTAATAATATAAATCTGATTATTACTTTTATTGGTCATTCGCAAGCGTCTATCTTCCGTCAACTCTGCTTTCAGCAGTTCTTTGCTCACCGGTTTAATAATCTCTTCCATATTCTTGTTATAGTGTTCTATCAGTTACAGTTTATATACAATGTCCTTCACATACTCCGCCCACTGCGCAGGAGTCTTCGATTTATCGAAAGTCTGCCAGGGAATCGGTTTTCCAAAAGTGACAGTAAAGGTTTTGTGGCGGTTCTTAAACATCTCGTCCGCCAGATACAGCATAGCAATATTGAATTTAATACCCAGTGCCTTACAAACATTCGCCAGATTGTAGAAGAAATCAGAGTTTCTGCCACCAAAATGAACGGGAACTACGTCTCGCTTCGCCTGTATGCTTTTTATAATGAATGTCTTCTTCCATTCCAGATCACGGATCACTCCGTTCTGACGCCGCGAGCAAAGTCCCGCAGGAAACATGATCATCTGGTCGTCGGACTGGAACCCGGCTTCCACCATCTTGGGAAAGTCCTTTGCCTGCTTTCCTGTCTTATTGATAGGAACACAAAGTGGGGCCAAACCGCGAAGGTTCATCAGCAGGTCATTCACCAGATACTTTACTTTCCCGTCATAATGGCGCCCCAGCACATAGCCTAGAGCCACTCCATCCTGTCCTCCCAGCGGGTGATTGGACACAAAGGTATACAATCCTTCTTTCGGAAGGTTCTCTATACCTTTCACCTCTACCTTCGCATCAAGGAACTCCATGCATGCTTCAAGGAAATCCACTCCCAGTTTATCTTTCGACTCATTCAGGAATACATTAATTTCATCCTGATGAACAATTTTCTTCAGATAAGAAATCACGAACTTAGGGATGTACTTGTAATGCTTCGGAGCTTTCGTCCGAAGTATCTTATCGACATCGATTAAAAATAAAGAGTCATCAGTCATTCTTTTCAAATAAAAATGATGCCACAAAATTAACGGTTCTTTTTTATTAATCGCAATAATTTGGCAGAAAATGCAGGATTTAAGTTCGGAACATGAAAAAAGAACACCCAAAAACTATCAAATACCACCTAAAAACTATCCGCGGATAGTTTTTCCCCTAAATTTTGTCGGTTCATACCCTATCTCATTATCAGAAATGCCGTAAACTTGCACCATCGAAAAATACAAACGAATATTCACTTTTTAAAAGCAACGTATATGAAAAGTTTAAGCTTCAGAAAAGATTTAGTAGGAGTACAAGATGAGTTACTCCGCTTCGCATACAAACTGACAACCGACCGCGAAGAAGCAAACGATTTGTTGCAGGAGACATCACTCAAAGCATTAGACAATGAGGATAAATATATGCCCGACACAAATTTCAAAGGATGGATGTATACCATCATGCGCAATATCTTTATCAACAACTACCGTAAAGTAGTTCGCGACCAGACATTCATCGATCAGACCGATAATCTTTATCATCTGAACCTGCCGCAAGACACCGGCTTTGAAAGTACGGAAAGAACGTACGACCTGAAAGAAATGCATCGGGTAGTCAACGCGCTCCCAAAAGAATATAGAGTTCCGTTCGCTATGCACGTTTCCGGCTTCAAGTACCGCGAAATCGCTGAAAAGCTGAACCTCCCGCTGGGCACCGTGAAGAGCCGTATCTTCTTCACCCGCCAGAAATTGCAGGAAGAACTGAAAGACTTTCGCTAAACCTTTAACTATATTATTTATCAATTCCAAGTTAGATATTTTTAGTGCAGATTTTTAATTGTGTTAGTTTAAGGCAGAAGAGTTACCATACCTTCTGCCTTTTTTTACTAATCCATCCTGTATGACACCCGGATGTCGAGCATACTGACACCCGGGTGTTGTACGTCCTGACACCCGGGTGTCATACATACCGAGACCCGGGTGTCGTGCAAACCTCCCTCGCAAAGAAAGAAAGCCTCTCTTTCGATAAAAAAAGATTCTTCTTCAATACAAACAAAAAAGCACCGCATCTTTCCGTTTTCGCCCACTAATAAAGCATTTCCCAAACCGCATCTCTTTCAAGTAAATAAGCATTTAACAATCGGTTGAAAACTTATCTAAAAGATTTTTATGGAAAATTGTGGGGAATTGTGGGGAATTTCCTACTTTTACGCTCTCTTATTATAATAAGGTAAATGATACGTTTTTTAGGCAATATTGAAGTCAGGGCGGACGCCAAAGGAAGAGTGTTCATCCCCGCTACTTTCAGGAAGCAACTGCAAGCTGCTTCCGAAGAGAGGCTTATTATGCGTAAAGACGTATTTCAGGACTGCCTGACACTGTACCCCGAGAGCGTGTGGAACGAGGAGCTGAATGAGCTCCGAAGCAGGCTGAACAAATGGAATAGCAAACACCAGCTCATTTTCAGACAGTTTGTGAGTGACGTTGAAGTAGTTACGCCCGACAGCAACGGACGCATACTGATCCCGAAGCGTTACTTACAGATTTGTAATATCCGTGGAGATATACGCTTTATCGGTATCGACAACAAGATAGAGATATGGGCCAAAGAACGGGCAGAACAACCGTTCATGTCCCCCGAAGAGTTCGGTGCAGCATTAGAAGAGATTATGAACGATGAAAATAGACAAGATGGAGAAAGATGAGTTGACATACCACGTACCCGTACTGCTAAAGGAAAGCGTTGACGGAATGAATATTCATCCGGACGGAACGTATGTAGACGTTACCTTCGGAGGAGCAGGGCATTCGCGCGAGATTCTTTCACGCCTTGGAGAAGGCGGGCGCCTGCTGGGATTCGATCAGGACGAGGATGCCGAACGGAATATCGTCAATGATCCCCACTTCACCTTTGTACGCAGCAACTTCCGCTATTTGCAGAATTTCCTGCGGTATCATGATATCGAACAGGTGGACGCAATCCTCGCCGACCTCGGCGTATCCTCCCACCATTTCGACGATAGCGAGCGTGGCTTCTCATTCCGTTTTGACGGAGCGCTGGATATGCGTATGAACAAACGTGCAGGACTCACCGCAGCCGACATCATCAACACATACGAAGAAGAACGGCTCGCGAACATTTTCTATCTGTACGGTGAATTGAAAAACAGCCGCAAACTGGCATCCGTCATCGTGAAAGCCAGAAACGGACAGTCTATCCGGACCATCGGCGAGTTTCTGGAAATCATCAAGCCGCTTTTCGGACGCGAACGGGAGAAAAAAGAACTGGCGAAAGTTTTTCAGGCACTCCGCATTGAAGTGAATCAGGAAATGGAAGCACTGAAAGAAATGCTGGCAGCAGCCACCGAAGCGCTCAAACCGGGGGGGCGCCTTGTAGTGATCACGTATCACTCACTGGAAGACCGCATGGTGAAGAATATCATGAAAACAGGAAACGTAGAAGGGAAAGCGGAAACCGACTTCTTTGGAAACCTGCAAACTCCGTTCCGGTTGGTCAACAATAAAGTGATTGTCCCCGATGAAGCGGAGATAGAAAGAAATCCACGGTCGAGAAGTGCCAAATTACGAATCGCAGAGAAGAAATAATCTCAGATATGGAAGAAGAAGCAGTAAACAAAAAAGCAGAAGAGGGCAAAAAGAAAAAACGTACCTCATTGAAAAGTATTCTGGGAGGAGATATCCTCGCCACAGACTTTTTCCGCCGGCAGACGAAGCTGTTGGTACTGATTATGGTATTCGTCATCTTCTATATCCATAACCGCTATGCGAGCCAGCAACAACAGATTGAAATCGACCGGTTGAAAAAAGAATTAATCGACATTAAATACGATGCACTGACCCGTAGTTCGGAGTTGATGGAGAAAAGCCGTCAGTCACGCATCGAAGAGTATATATCAAACAAGGAAAGTGATTTGCAGACCTCTACCAACCCGCCTTATCTTATTAAATAAGGTGTAAGTGGAGAGTCTTAAAAGAGAATAAGCACTGTGGCAGTAAATAAGAAAAATATAATGACCCGTTACTTCTTTGTCATTCTGATCATGGCACTGATAGGAGTAGCAATTGTCGTCAAGGCAGGCGTGACCATGTTTGCCGAACGGCAGTACTGGCAGGATGTAGCCGATCGTTTCGTAAAAGAAAACGTGACGGTGAAGCCTAATCGTGGAAACATTATTTCTTCTGACGGTAAACTGATGGCCAGTTCACTGCCTGAATACAGAATCTACATGGACTTTATGTCCGGTGAAAAGGACGAAAAAAGAAGAAAGAAGGATCAGGCACGCCGGGATTCCATCCTCAAAGCCAATATGGATTCAATCTGTATCGGACTTCACAAGATATTCCCGGACAGAAGTGCGGCACAATTCAAGGCACACCTCCAAAAAGGACGTCAGGCCAAAAGCCGTAACTACCTGATCTACCCGAAGCGTATCTCTTATATACAATATAAAGAGGTGAAACGTCTGCCTGTCTTCTGTCTGAACCGCTATAAGGGAGGATTCAAGGAACTGGCATATAATCAGCGCAAGAAACCTTTCGGCTCATTGGCAGCCCGTACCCTGGGAGATGTATATGCCGATACAGCCCAAGGAGCAAAGAACGGTATAGAACTCGCGTTCGATACGATTCTGAAAGGGCGTGACGGGCTTACTCACCGCCAAAAGGTGATGAACAAATACCTGAACATTGTCGATGTCGCCCCGATCGACGGTTGCGACCTGATCACTACCATCGATGTAGGTATGCAGGATATTTGCGAAAAAGCATTGGTAGACAAGCTGAAAGAATTGAACGCCACCGTGGGTGTAGTCGTATTGATGGAAGTTGCAACCGGAGAAGTAAAAGCCATCGTCAATATGACGCAAGGCAGAGACGGTGAATATTATGAAGTACGCAACAATGCAATCAGCGATATGCTCGAACCAGGTTCTACCTTCAAGACAGCCTCTATCATGGTAGCTCTGGAAGACGGAAAAATCACTCCGGACTATATCGTAGACACCGGCAACGGACAAAAGCCGATGCATGGCCGTGTCATGAAAGACCACAACTGGCATCGAGGCGGATACGGCAAACTGACTGTTACCGAGATTTTGGGAGTATCGTCCAATGTCGGAACTTCCAGCATCATCGAGAACTTTTACGGAAGCAACCCGCAGAAGTTTGTGGACGGACTGAAACGGATGAGCATCGACCAGCCACTCCACCTGCAAATATCCGGAGAAGGAAAGCCGAATATTCGTGGTCCGAAAGAACGCTATTTTTCAAAAACGACTTTGCCATGGATGAGCATCGGCTATGAAACGCAGGTTCCACCGATCAATATTCTGACATTCTATAATGCAATAGCCAATAACGGAGTATCCATACGTCCGAAGTTTGTAAAAGCCGCCGTCAGAGACGGAGAAGTGATAAAGGAATATCCGACGGAAATCATCAATCCCAAGATCTGTTCGGACAAGACGCTGGCACAAATACGGGAAATCCTGCGGAAAGTGGTAGGTGAAGGACTTGCCAAACCGGCAGGAAGCAAGCAGTTCCATGTGTCCGGTAAGACCGGAACAGCGCAGATTTCACAGGGAGCAGCCGGCTACAAGACGGGAAGAACCAATTATCTCGTCAGCTTCTGCGGATACTTCCCATCGGAAGAGCCGAAGTACAGTATGATTGTTTCGATCCAGAAACCCGGTTTGCCCGCTTCGGGAGGTTTGATGGCAGGTAGCGTATTCAGCAAGATCGCAGAAAGAGTGTATGCCAAAGACCTGCGCTTGCCACTCACAAGTGCCATTGATACGAATACGGTAGTCATCCCGAACGTTAAGGCAGGAGAAATGAGGGAAACGCAACGGGTACTGGAAGAACTGAATATAAAGATACAGGGAAAAATTACCGATTCGGGAAAAGAAGTATGGGGAAGCACCCATCCCGCCCCTCAGGCGGTAGTTCTTGAAAGCCGGGGTATCATGCAGAACTTCGTGCCAAGCGTCGTAGGCATGGGAGCGAAAGATGCTGTTTATCTATTGGAAAGCAAAGGATTGAAAGTCAATCTGGTGGGAGTCGGGAAAGTAAAAAGCCAGTCGATAGCCAACGGCAGTGTTGCAAGAAAAGGGCAGACGATTACGCTTACGTTGCATTAAGAATTAAATTAAGTAGGACAGATATGTTATTAAACGAGTTACTGAAAGCAATCCAGCCGGTGCAAGTGACCGGAGATTCAAGGATAGAGATCACCGGAGTCAACATTGACTCCCGTCTGGTAGAAGCCGGACAGCTGTTTATGGCGATGCGCGGCACGCAGACCGATGGTCACGCCTATATCCCCGCTGCCATTCAGAAGGGAGCGACTGCCATCCTCTGCGAAGATTTACCCGAGGAACCCGTAGCAGGAATCACTTATATCCAAGTGAAAGACAGCGAAGATGCAGTAGGAAAGATTGCAACGACATTCTACGGTAATCCGACTTCACAATTCGAGCTGGTCGGTGTGACGGGCACAAACGGCAAGACAACCATCGCCACCTTATTATATAATACATTCCGCTACTTCGGATATAAAGTGGGCTTAATCTCTACTGTCTGCAACTATATCGACGATCAGCCGATTCCGACAGAACATACCACCCCCGACCCTATCACGCTCAACCGCTTGTTGGGGCAAATGGCAGACGAAGGATGCAAGTATGTCTTTATGGAAGTCAGTTCACATTCCATCGCTCAAAAACGTATCAGCGGATTAAAGTTTGCGGGAGGTATCTTCACGAACCTGACGCGCGATCATCTGGATTATCACAAAACGGTAGAGAACTATCTGAAGGCAAAGAAAAAGTTCTTTGACGATATGCCTAAAAAACGCTTTCAGCCTCACCAACCTTGACGATAAGAACGGGCTGGTGATGACACAAAAATACACGTTCCAAGGTCTACACCTATTCATTAAGAAGCCTCAGCGACTTCAAAGGCCGGGTCATAGAATCCCATTTTGAAGGAATGCTGCTCGATTTCAATAATCATGAGCTGGCCGTTCAGTTTATCGGCAAGTTCAATGCATCCAATCTGTTGGCGGTATTTGGAGCAGCCGTATTATTGGGCAAAAAAAAGAGGAAGATGTACTTCTTGCGCTCAGTACGCTCCATCCGGTAGCCGGACGTTTCGATGCCATCCGTTCTCCGAAAGGGGTAACGGCCATCGTTGACTATGCACATACTCCGGACGCGTTGGTGAATGTATTGAACGCCATTCATGGAGTACTTGAAGGAAAAGGAAAAGTGATTACCGTGGTAGGTGCCGGCGGTAACCGCGATAAGGGAAAACGCCCCATCATGGCAAAGGAAGCAGCGAAAGCCAGTGACCGGGTGATTATCACATCGGACAATCCGCGTTTTGAAGAGCCACAGGAGATTATCAACGATATGCTTGCCGGACTGGATGCGGAAGATATGAGAAAAACGCTCAGCATCGCCGACCGGAAAGAAGCGATCCGCACGGCTTGTATGCTTGCAGAAAAAGGAGATGTGATACTCGTTGCCGGAAAAGGACACGAAAACTATCAGGAAATCAAAGGAGTGAAACACCACTTTGACGACAAGGAAGTTTTGAAGGAAATATTTAATTGACAACATATTATTATTTGCAATAGACAGCACCTTATCAAGCGTGGGGCATCAATGAGAAACTGTAAATTGCAGGCAATAAATTGTAAATAGAAAAGAGATGTTATACTATCTGTTTGAATGGCTGCACAAGCTTAATTTTCCCGGAGCGGGAATGTTCGGTTATACTTCATTCCGTGCTTTGATGGCGGTTATCCTCGCATTACTTATATCGAGTATATGGGGAGACAAATTCATCAATCTGCTTAAAAAAGAAGCAAATCACGGAAACACAGCGTGACGCCAAGACCGACCCGTTTGGCGTCAATAAAGTAGGCGTGCCGAGCATGGGAGGTGTCATCATCATTGTAGCCATCCTCATACCTTGCCTGCTATTGGGTAAACTGGATAATATATACATGATATTGATGCTGATCACCACCGTATGGCTGGGATCACTCGGTTTTGCCGACGACTATATCAAAATATTCAAGAAAGACAAGGAAGGCTTGCACGGTAAGTTCAAAATCATCGGTCAGGTGGGTCTGGGGCTGATTGTAGGCTTAACCCTGTATCTGAGTCCGGATGTAGTTATCCGCGAGAACATCGAGGTTCATACACCGGGACAGGAAATGGAAGTGATTCACGGAACCAATGATTTAAAATCTACCCAAACCACTATTCCTTTCTTCAAAAGTAACAACTTAGATTATGCCGACCTGGTTGGCTTTATGGGCGAACATGCACAGACAGCCGGATGGTTCCTGTTCGTGATCATTACGATCTTCGTTGTAACCGCCGTATCGAACGGAGCCAACCTGAATGACGGCATGGACGGTATGGCAGCCGGAAACTCCGCCATTATCGGTGCCACGCTGGGAATACTGGCGTACGTATCGTCACACATCGAATTTGCCAGCTATCTGAATATCATGTACATTCCGGGATCGGAAGAACTGGTAATCTACATTTGCGCCTTTATCGGTGCACTGATCGGTTTCTTATGGTACAACGCCTATCCGGCACAAGTATTCATGGGAGACACAGGTAGCCTGACCATTGGTGGTATCATTGCCGTATTTGCCATTATCATCCACAAAGAGTTGCTGATACCGATTCTCTGCGGTGTATTTCTGGTAGAGAATCTGTCAGTCATACTGCAACGTTTCTACTATAAGATAGGTAAACGGAAAGGAGTGAAACAGCGGTTGTTCAAACGAACTCCGATACACGATCATTTCCGTACTTCGATGAGTCTGGTAGAACCGGGATGTACGGTGAAGTTCACGAAACCCGACCAGCTGTTCCACGAATCAAAGATTACCGTCCGTTTCTGGATTGTAACGATTGTACTGGCAGCGATAACGATTATTACATTAAAAATACGATGAGAACAAACAGACTGCCCAATGCAGGATATTTGTAACATTAATATAGTTGAGAGTATTAACCCGATTATTAACTTTAAAAAGATGTGCGCAGCCGACGAGCGAAAAAGAAAAAGATGAAAAAAGGAAGAGAGAAGAGTCTGCCTGTCGGACAGCAAAAAGCACATTATTGTAAATGAAAAGAATTGTAATTTTAGGAGCCGGTGAAAGCGGCGCTGGTGCAGCCGTACTCGCCAAAGTAAAAGGATTTGAAACATTTGTTTCGGATATGTCCGCTATCAAGGATAAGTATAAGGAACTTCTGGACAGCCACCATATTGCCTGGGAGGAAGGACATCATACCGAAGAACTCATTCTGAATGCTGATGAGGTGATTAAAAGCCCCGGTATCCCGAATGACGCCCCGCTGATCCTGAAACTGAAAGCCCAAGGCACACCGGTTATCTCCGAAATCGAGTTTGCCGGACGCTATACCGATGCAAAAAATGATCTGTATCACCGGTTCCAACGGAAAGACAACGACTACTTCCCTGATCTACCACATCTTTAAGAGTGCAGATCTGAATGTAGGACTGGCCGGAAATATCGGCAAGAGTCTGGCTTTGCAAGTAGCCGAAGAGCATCATGACTATTATATCATCGAACTCAGCTCTTTCCAACTGGACAATATGTATAACTTCCGTGCCAATATCGCCGTACTGATGAATATCACTCCGGACCATTTGGACCGATACGACCATTGTATGCAGAACTACATCGATGCCAAATTCCGTATTACGCAGAACCAGACAACGGACGACGCTTTCATCTTCTGGAACGATGACCCGATCATCAAACAGGAACTGGCAAAGCACGGTCTGAAAGCTCATCTGTATCCTTTCGCAGCCGTGAAGGAAGACGGAGCCATCGCATACGTAGAAGACCACGAAGTGAAGATAACCGAGCCCATCGCCTTCAACATGGAACAGGAGGAACTGGCACTGACCGGACAGCACAATCTTTACAACTCGCTGGCTGCCGGTATCTCGGCAAACCTGGCAGGTATCACTAAAGAAAATATCCGCAAGGCGCTCTCCGACTTCAAGGGAGTGGAACATCGCCTGGAGAAAGTGGCGCGCGTACGTGGTATCGACTTCATCAATGACTCAAAAGCGACCAATGTCAACTCTTGCTGGTATGCCCTGCAAAGCATGACCACCAAGACAGTACTGATACTGGGCGGCAAAGACAAAGGCAACGACTATACGGAAATAGAAGACCTGGTACGTGAGAAGTGCTCGGCACTCGTTTATCTGGGACTGCACAACGAAAAGTTGCACGCCTTTTTCGACCGTTTCGGACTGCCCGTAGCCGATGTGCAGACCGGAATGAAAGATGCAGTAGAAGCAGCCTACAAACTGGCAAAGAAAGGAGAAACCGTATTGTTAAGCCCCTGCTGCGCCTCATTCGACCTCTTCAAGAGTTACGAAGACCGCGGCGATCAGTTTAAGAAATATGTAAGAGAATTATAAAATGGATTTATTAAAGAGCATATTTAAAGGCGACAAGGTAATCTGGATTATCTTCCTCTGTCTCTGCCTCATCTCGATTATCGAGGTGTTTTCGGCAGCATCGACGCTGACGTACAAAAGCGGCGACCACTGGGGACCGATAACACAGCACTCTATCATCCTGATGGTGGGTGCCGTAGTAGTGGTATTTCTGCATAACGTCCCCTACAAATGGTTCCAGGTATTCCCCGTCTTCCTGTATCCGATTTCCCTCGTTCTACTGGCATTCGTCACGCTGATGGGTATCATTACAGGCGACCGTGTCAATGGGGCAGCCCGCTGGATGACCTTTATGGGACTGCAATTCCAGCCTTCGGAACTGGCAAAGATGGCTGTCATCATTGCCGTTTCGTTCATCCTGTCCAAGAGGCAGGATGAAGAAGGAGCCAACCCCAATGCCTTTAAATACATCATGATCCTTACCGGACTGGTTCTCGTACTGATTGCTCCGGAAAACCTGTCGACAGCCATGTTGCTGTTCGGCGTCGTATTCATGATGATGTTCATCGGACGGGTAGCGGCAAAGAAACTCCTTCTGTTGGCAGGAGGACTTGTGCTGATTGTCGCACTCGGCGTAGGTACGGTAGTTGCCATCCCTGCCAAAACGCTACACAATACCCCCGGACTTCATCGTCTGGAGACTTGGCAGAACCGTATCAAAGGCTTTTTTGATAAAGACGAAGTGCCCGCAGCCAAATTCGATATAGACAAAGACGCACAGATCGCCCATGCCCGTATTGCCATCGCTACCAGTCACGTAGTGGGCAAAGGACCGGGAAACTCCATCCAGCGTGATTTCCTCAGTCAGGCATTCTCCGACTTTATCTTTGCGATTGTCATCGAAGAAATGGGATTGATAGGAGGTATATTTGTCGTATTCCTCTACCTCTGTCTGCTGATGCGGGCGGGACGCATCGCGCAAAAGTGCGAACGGACCTTTCCCGCCTTCCTTGTCATGGGTATCGCTTTGCTGCTGGTATCGCAGGCGATACTGAATATGATGGTTGCCGTGGGACTGTTCCCCGTAACAGGCCAGCCCCTGCCTTTGGTCAGCAAGGGAGGTACAAGTACACTGATCAACTGTGCTTATATCGGAATGATATTAAGCGTGAGCCGATATACCGCTCATTTGGAAGAACAGAAAGCGCATGATGCACAGATTCAGATGCAGATAGAAACCGGAACAGCTACTTCGGAAGCACAAGCCGCCGCCGAACCCACTGCACAGATTCTGAATAGCGATGCCAAGTTTGAGGATGAACATGATAGCAGTAAATGAAGATGAACGGATAGAAAAAAGGATTATTATGGAGAAAGAACTTAGAATCATCATCAGCGGTGGAGGCACAGGAGGACATATCTTCCCTGCCGTATCTATCGCCAACGCTATAATAGAGCTGCGACCGGACGCGAAAATCTTATTTGTGGGAGCCGAGGGCCGTATGGAGATGCAGCGGGTTCCCGATGCAGGCTATAAGATTATCGGGTTACCGATAGCCGGTTTTGACCGCAAACATTTATGGAAAAACGTATCCGTACTGATCAAACTGGCACGAAGCCAGTGGAAAGCGCGCAGCATCATCAAAAACTTCCGCCCGCAAGTAGCGGTAGGCGTAGGAGGATACGCCAGCGGACCGACACTCAAAACTGCCGGAATGATGGGAGTGCCGACTCTGATTCAGGAACAGAACTCGTATGCCGGAGTCACCAACAAGTTGCTGGCACAAAAAGCAAAGGCTATTTGTGTTGCTTATGATGGAATGGAGAAGTTCTTCCCTGCCGACAAGATTATCATGACGGGAAATCCCGGTCCGCCAGAATCTGACGAAGGATATGCCGGAAAAAGGCGCGGCACTACGTTCCTTTAATCTGCAGCCGGATAAGAAGACAATTCTGATTGTAGGCGGTAGCCTTGGCGCACGTACCATTAACAATACGCTGACTGCAGCCTTAGCTACAATAAAAAGAAAACAACGATATACAGTTCATCTGGCAGACCGGAAAATATTACTATCCGCAGGTGACAGAAGCCGTACAGGCAGCAGGAGAACTTCCGAATCTGTACGTGACGGACTTCATCAAGGACATGGCAGCCGCTTACGCAGCTTCCGACCTAGTGATTTCACGTGCGGGAGCCGGTTCTATTTCAGAGTTTTGTCTGTTGCACAAGCCTGTGGTTCTGGTTCCTTCGCCCAATGTGGCAGAAGATCATCAGACCAAGAATGCACTGGCATTGGTAGACAAACAAGCCGCCATCTATGTAAAAGACAGCGAAGCGGAAGCAAAGTTGATGGATGTAGCCCTGAGCACAGTAGCTGACGACCGGAAACTGAAAGAACTAAGTGAGAATATAGCCAAGTTGGCTTTGCCCGACTCTGCACGAATCATCGCGCAGGAAGTAATCAAGCTGGCAGAAGCAGAAAACTAGTTGAGGGAATGCAAAAGTCGCAACTATCCCAATTAGGATTGACTAAAAAGTCAGTAGAATCTCCAATCTCCTCCTTCCAGAAGGAGGAGAATGAAAAATACTACCGACTTTGGGGGTCATCCCCAATTAAAGGTAGTACCGACTCTGATTAAAACTTGAAATGTTACTTGGAACAAGAATTATAAAAAGAAACAGTATAAAGAAATGAATATTGAAACGATCAAATCAGTCTACTTTGTCGGTGCCGGAGGCATCGGTATGAGTGCGCTTGTCCGTTATTTCCTTTCCAAAGGAAAAGTGGTAGCCGGATACGACCGCACCCCGACTCCATTGACTGAAAACCTCATCGCCGAAGGCGCACAAATACATTACGAAGAAAACGTACGACTGATTCCGGAAGCCTGCAAAGACAAAGAAAGCACTTTAGTCGTATTGACCCCCGCCGTTCCGCAGGAACACGAAGAATTGGTTTATTTCCGCAACAACGGATTCGAAATACAAAAACGCGCGCAAGTACTGGGAACGATCACTCATTCCAGCAAAGGTCTGTGTGTAGCCGGCACTCATGGCAAAACGACCACTTCTACCATGACCGCCCACCTATTCCACCAATCGCACATAGAATGTACCGCTTTCCTTGGAGGCATCTCCAAGAATTACGGCACCAATCTGCTGCTCTCTCAGAAAAGCCCTTATACCGTCATCGAAGCAGACGAGTTCGACCGCTCTTTCCATTGGCTGTCCCCTTATATGTCTGTCATCACTGCCACAGACCCCGATCATCTGGACATCTACGGAACAGAAAAGGCATACCTCGAAAGCTTCGAACATTATACAACACTGATCCAGCCGGGCGGTGCACTGATTATCCGCAAAGGTATCTCACTGCAACCGAAAGTACAAGCCGGAGTCCGTGTCTATACCTATTCGCGTGACGAAGGAGACTTCCACGCCGAGAATATCCGCATCGGAAACGGCGAAATCTTCATCGACTTCGTTGCCCCCGACACACGTATCAACAATATCCAACTGGGAGTTCCGGTAAGCATCAACATCGAGAATGGTGTAGCCGCCATGGCACTCGCCCACCTCAACGGAGTGACCGACGAAGAGATCAGACAAGGAATGAACAGCTTCCGCGGTGTAGACCGCCGGTTCGATTTCAAGATCAAGAATGACCAGGTAGTCTTTCTGAGCGACTACGCCCATCATCCCTCTGAAATCAAACAGAGCGTGCTGTCTATCCGCGAACTCTATAAAGACAAGAAGATCACAGCCATCTTCCAGCCGCACCTGTACACCCGTACCCGCGACTTCTATCAGGACTTTGCCGATAGCCTGTCGCTACTGGACGAAGTCATTCTGGTAGACATCTATCCGGCCCGCGAGACACCGATCCCCGGTGTCACCAGCAAGCTGATATACGACAACCTCCGTCCGGGCATCGAAAAAAGTATGTGCAAAAAGGAAGAAATACTGAACATTCTGAAAGATAAAAACATTGAAGTATTAATAACTCTGGGAGCCGGAGACATAGACAATTATGTCCCCGAAATAAAGAAAGAACTGGAAAAAATGAAGAACGAAGAGCGAAGAACGAAGAACTAAGAATTTCTACGCTACATCATACAGTCGCGCAGCCAATTCTCAATTCTTCATTTTCAATTTTCAATTCTCAATTAAATAAAAACTATGGTAAAGAGAATCCTTCTATCTATCGTCATGTTGATGCTTATCGCCTACCTCGGCATAGCCATCACCGCTTTCAACCGCAAGCCTGCCGACCAGACCTGCCGTGACGTAGAACTGGTCATCAAGGATACCACTTATGCCGGCTTCATCACCAAAGAAGAAGTGAAAGGCATCCTCCAGCATAAAGGTATCTACCCTATCGGGAAAAAGATGGAGCGCATCTCTACCAAGTCGCTGGAACGGGAACTGAGCAAGCATCCGCTGATCGACGAAGCGGAATGCTACAAAACACCCAGCGGCAAAGTCTGCGTAGAAGTGACACAACGTATACCGATATTACGCATCATGAGGTGCCAACGGAGAGAATTATTACCTTGATAATAAAGGAACCGTCATGCCGCCGGAAGCAAAATGCGTCGCACATCGGGCAATTGTCACCGGAAACGTAGAAAAGTCGTTTGCAATGAAGGATTTATATAAGTTTGGTGTATTTTTGCAAAACAATAAGTTCTGGGACGCCCAGATAGAACAAATCCATGTGTTGCCCGACCGCAACATCGAACTGGTACCTCGTGTAGGCGACCACCTCGTCTATCTCGGCAAACTTGAAAACTTTGAAAACAAACTGGCACGCCTGAAAGAATTCTACCAAAAAAAGGACTCAATCAGGTAGGCTGGAACAAATATTCACGCATCAGTCTTGAATTCAGCAACCAGATTATCTGTACGAAGAGAGAGAGTAATAGGTAATAAGTAACAGGTGATGGGATGAAGCTCTCAAAATAGAAAGTTGAAAATAATTAAATTGTAAATAAAGAGATGGCAACAACAGAATTTATCGCCGCTATTGAACTTGGTTCATCGAAGATAACCGGTGTGGCCGGAAGAAAGAACAGTGACGGAAGTATGCAGGTACTGGCATACGCCCAGGAAGACTCTTCAACGTTTATCCGCAAAGGAGTGATCTTCAATCTGGACAAGACAGCACAAAGCCTGACTTCTATCATCAACAGACTGGAAGGTGAGTTGAAAAACTCAATCGCCAAGGTATACGTAGGCATTGGCGGACAATCCCTCCGCACAGTCCGCAACGTAGTAAGTCGCGACCTCGAAGAAGAAGCGATTATCTCGGAAGAGCTGGTAAACGCTATCGGCGATGAGAACGTAGCGATTCCGGTAGTCGATATGGATATACTGGACGTAGCGCCGCAAGAATACAAAGTCGGCAATAATCTGCAAGCCAACCCGGTGGGACTGGTAGGAAGCCACATCGAAGGACGTTTCCTCAATATCGTCGCCCGCTCTTCCGTACGGAAGAATCTGGAACACTGCTTCCAGCAGGCAAAGATCGATATTGCCGACCAACTGATCGCGCCACTGGTAACAGCCAATGCCGTGCTGACTGAGAGCGAACGCCGTTCGGGCTGCGCACTCATCGACTTCGGAGCTGATACCACCACTATTTCGGTTTATAAAAACAACATTCTCCGCTTCCTGACAGTGCTGCCGCTGGGAGGAAACAGCATCACCCGCGACATCACCACCCTGCAAATGGAGGAAGAAGAAGCGGAACGTCTGAAGAAAAAAACTTACGGAGACGCCCTATACGAAGAAGACGAAAGCGAAGAGCCCGCCACCTGCAAGCTCGAAGATGAAAGCCGCACAGTCGAACTGAGCAAGCTCAACAACATCATCGAGGCACGTGCCGAGGAAATCATCGCCAACGTATGGAACCAGATTCAAATCTCCGGCTACGAAGACAAACTGCTGGCCGGCATCATCCTCACAGGTGGAGCCGCCAACCTAAAGAATCTGGAAGAAATGCTTCGCAGACGCTCGAAGATAGAAAAGATGAGAATGGCGAAACTGCCTCGCAATACCGTTCACGCCCCCAGCAATATACTGAAGAAGGACGGTTCGCAGAACACCCTGTTCGGCCTTCTGTTCGAAGGCAATCAGAACTGTTGCCTGATAGAAACCGCTCCCCCAGATACCGGTCACTCCCGCCACTCCCCGACCGGAGCCGGAAATTCACAAGACCGTAGACATGTTTGAGGACGATCAAGAACTGAAAGAGCAAGCCCGACTGGCACGCCTCAAGAAAGAAAGAGGAAGAGAAAAGAAGCACGGGCAGCCGCCAAGGAAGCTGAAAGACTCCGCAAGCAGAAGGAGAAAGAAAGAGAAAGAAAGACGCAAGAGAGAAGCCGGTCCCAGTTGGATTCAACGCAAGATCGACTCCCTGACCAAGGAAATCTTCTCTGACGACGATATGAAATAAATTCAAAATTCAATAATATGGACGAGATAGTACAATTCGATTTCCCGACCGACTCACCGAAAATCATCAAAGTAATTGGTGTAGGTGGCGGTGGCGGTAACGCTGTGAACCACATGTACCGGGAAGGCATACATGACGTAACGTTCGTTCTCTGCAACACGGACAACCAGGCATTGGCCGAGTCACCCGTTCCGGTGAAACTGCAACTGGGCCGTAGCATCACACAAGGACTTGGAGCCGGCAACCGTCCCGAACGGGCACGCGACGCCGCCGAAGAAAGTATTGACGATATCAAAGAACAGCTGAACGACGGCACCAAGATGGTATTCATCACTGCCGGAATGGGAGGAGGAACCGGAACCGGAGCCGCCCCTGTCATCGCCCGCATTGCGAAGGAGATGGATATTCTGACAGTAGGTATTGTCACCATTCCATTTATTTTCGAAGGAGAAAAGAAAATCATTCAGGCACTGGACGGCGTCGAACGTATCGCCCAGCACGTAGATGCCCTGCTGGTCATCAACAACGAGCGCCTGCGCGAAATATATGCCGACCTTACCTTCATGAATGCTTTCGGCAAGGCCGATGATACGCTTTCCATCGCTGCAAAGAGTATCGCCGAGATTATCACCATGCGTGGTACGGTGAATCTGGACTTTGCCGATGTGAAGACCATCCTGAAAGACGGTGGTGTAGCCATCATGAGTACCGGATTCGGAGAAGGCGAGAACCGTGTCACCAAAGCTATCGACGATGCCCTCCACTCTCCGTTGCTGAACAACAACGACATCTTCAACGCAAAAAAGGTAATGTTGAACGTATCCTTCTGTCCCACGTCCGAACTGATGATGGAAGAAATGAACGAGATACACGAGTTCATGAGCAAGTTCCGCGAAGGTGTGGAAGTAATCTGGGGAGTCGCCGTAGACAACTCTCTGGACACCAAAGTAAAGATCACCGTACTCGCCACCGGATTTGGTGTGGAAGACGTGCCCGGTATGGACACACTGCACGAAGCCCGCAGCCAGGAGGAAGAAGAACGCCAGTTGCAGCTTGAAGAAGAGAAGGAGAGAAGAATAAAGAGCGTATCCGCAAGGCATACGGTGAAAGTGCCGGCATCGGAAAGAAAAAGCCTGCGCAGCCGTCGCCATATCTATATCTTCAATACCGAAGATTTGGACAACGACGACATCATCGCCATGATAGAGGAATCTCCTACTTACACGCGCGATAAAACGAAGCTGTTGAAGATCAAGACGAAAGCGGCTCTTGAAGAGGAAGTTGCCATGGAAGAGGCTACGGACAATGACGGAGTAATCACTTTCTAGATGGTTCTTCCCCTTGCTATTACAAATTGTAAATAATTAAAATATAAATATCATCATGGATTTATTTGACAAAGTCAGCGAAGACATTAAAAACGCAATGAAGGCAAAAGATAAAGTTGCCTTGGAGACTTTAAGAAACATAAAGAAATTCTTCATCGAAGCTAAAACAGCTCCGGGAGCCAACGATACACTGACAGACGAAGCAGCCTTGAAAATCATTCAGAAACTGGTGAAACAAGGTAAAAAGGACTCTGCCGAAATCTATATCGGACAGGGACGCCAGGATCTGGCTGACGGAGAACTGGCACAAAGGTTGCCGTAATGGAAGCTTATTTGCCCAAACAAATGACTGCTGAAGAACTGGAAGCTGCATTGAAGGAAATCATTGCCGAAACAGGTGCTACCAGCGGAAAAGATATGGGTAAGGTGATGGGAGTTGCCTCCAAGAAGTTGGCAGGACTGGCAGAAGGCCGTGCTATTTCTGCAAAAGTAAAAGAGTTGTTGGGATAAGCCCCCACACCTCCTCCCCAGAAATAAAAAAAACTTTTTGGTCTCACGGTCTCATTCCATTAAGATAAGCCGTAGATAATCAGCAATATAAAGAGTGAGAGATCCTTTTCAAACAGGTATCTCTCACTCTTTTCTTCATTCAAACAGCTATTTTTCACGTATCTCTCATTCACTTCAAGGGTATCTCTCATTGTTTTTAGGGCTTTACATGTTATACTGCTACCTATATCCTTCTCTTTTGATACCTACATCTGCATGTTTTCTTACCGATATCTTCATCGTTCCACCCGGGTAGGACGAACTGTCTACTACTGTGACACGATCAGTTCACCTAAGTGCGATGATCATATCACCCGGGTGGAACGATGAAGATATCGGTGAGATAATATGATAATACCAATTGAAAGACAGGAGAATATAGGATCATTTGCATCTAAAAGAGCGGTAAACAATAACTTCTTGATTTATGAAATTACCTATTTGACATCAAGTTACAAGAATAAAAACATAATAAATGGCATTATATAAATTAAATTCTTACTTTTGTAACAATAGGAAGATAACATTCCTGCTTTGACGACAGGCAAAACATTCTTTTTGAATAGTATCTATAACGAACTAAATTACGACAAACAGATGAAAAGCAGTACATTGATAACTATTCTATCTACATTCTTATTAGTAGGGTGCAGCAAACAACAATCCACTTTGGACAAACAACTGGATGAGGTTGAAAAAATCATAGAAGTAAATCCTGATAGCGCATCAAGCATACTGGAAAACATAGCATCTCCGGAACAACTGGATGATAAAACCTTTGCACGCTGGTGCATGCTATCGGGCAAAGTCACTGACGAAATCTTTAATACCCTATTGCCATCTTATCAATTCGAGCGAGCTAACACTTGGTATTCATCCTACGGTAAATCCAATGAACAAGTACAAATCTTAATTTATTTAGGACGTTCCTATGCAAATGACGGGGATTATGACAAAGCAATGTCTATATATACTAAAGCGTTAGAGATTGGAGAAAAGAACAAACTCTATAATTTAGTTGGGTATACATATAGCTATATAGGCGACTTATATAGAGAGAAAAAGCCATGCGGACAGAAGCTATCAAAAAATACGAAATGGCTGCCAACAATTTCAAAAAAGAAAATAACACTGATAGCTACGTTTGTGCTCTAAGAGATATGGGCCGTGAATACGCATGCACTGATTCGATATCCCGTGGCCTTGAAATACTGATTATGGCAGATTCTATAGCCGAGACTTCAGAGGATAAAGATGTAAAAAGCTTCAATCGAAAACACTCTGGGCAACATATATGTAATGCATAACAAATACGATAAAGCTAAAAAGTTCTTCTACAAAGCGTTGGAAGGAAGAGAAAAAATGCCTAATTACATGGCATTAATTAGCTTATACATAGCATCTGACTCTTTAAATCAGGCAAAAGAACTCCTGCAAAAGATTCCACAAGATGATCCTACTTATACTTATAGTATTAAATATCTATATTACCAGATATACAAGTCAGAAAAAAAATATGAGCAAGCACTCACTTATCTGGAAGACTATACTAATATATTAGATTCTACGGTATATAGCAACATCCAGTCTAAGATACTGAACATAGAACATAAATATAATCACCTGAAAATCAGCAAAGAAGTAGATAACCTAAAAATGAAGCAACAGAACTACATCATAGTTTCTGTTATCTGCATTGCAGCTCTGCTGTTAATAGTTATAGGTTATTTATTATACAGAAAACAAGCAAAAGAGAAAATCTTAAAACAGCAAAAAGAATTAGATAAGATGAAGTTAAACCTATACACACTTTCTCTTGAGCTTGAAAAGAAACGAAGTTTATTAAATACATTCAAAGGAAAAAAGACGAAAATTATGATCAGCTGCAAGAAGACATCGTTCGTTTATCTGCCAATTATAGAAAACTACAAAATAAATTACTTATAGATTCACCTCTATACAAAGAACTAACAAAATTGGGGAATCAAAACATACCGGGAAATAATAAATCGCTCATAACGGAAAAACGATGGAAAGCCATTACAAATGAAATAACAACCATATATCCTGAACTTTATAATTATATATATAGCTTAGGTCCGAATTTACCAGAAGAAGATTTTCAATATTGTTGTTTGTACCTTTTTGGATTCGATACCAATACAGAAGCAAAACTATTAAATATTGCCCCCAATTCCCGTAAGTAAAAAGCGTTCCAGACTTAAACTGAAACTCAATATCACATTCCCGACTAATTCTTCATTATATGAATATTTGATTAAGAATATGCATTAATATCCATATTTTATAGAGATATTACCGATGTCATGTTCATAGTACATATCTAAATCGTAAGTGACTGATTATCAGGCACCGCCTGTCCATATCAAAACTAGTAGTTCTCATACTTAGTCCCTCATATTTTAATAACTTTGCAGAAAACATTTAAAGATATGAGAAAGCTAAGTATTACATTATTATTAATTGCCCTTTCATTCATAACGATGGAAGCCAATATTTTATCAACACACAAAAGCAAAATTTTAGTTTTTAAAGGATGGAGTGAACGCCAGAAGTCAGTTGTTTTTATACCCATAGAAGCAGTTCTCGAAGGTCATAACATCGAAGTGCAGTTTTTTGAAAAACCGAACGAGCCAGTCACGTTTCAGGTTAAAGACAAGAATGGAAACATTGTGTTTCAAGATATGACAACTCCTGATAACCTGGAAATCTATCAAATAGATGTGAGTGGCTTCAAGACGGGGGGGCAATATGAACTTCTCTATATAGAAAAAGATGTGACTCTCATTGGAGAGTTTGAGATCAGTAGACATCAACACATATAAAGACGATTCATTTGTCCTGTCATAACGCCAATATTAATCCTATAAAAATAATATTTATGAAAAACATTTCTAGATTTTTTTAGTAGCATTGTGTTGCAGCGCACTATTTTTATTCTCATGTGAGAATGAAATTGAAAGTGAGATTCAATCCTCGTCAGAAGAATTAGTTACATCCGCAGAGACAAAGGCACTGTCAGTTGATAGTCTTGAACCACTTAAAATGACAGACGAGTTAAAAAGCATTAAAAGAAAGAATGGATGAACTAAAGAAAACAAAGACTAGAGCGGCTTCCAGTAATTACGGCCAATATTTTTCTGAGAACATGTGGGCTATTCGGGAAATGCCTTTTTACATTGAGAGCAACAAGCGGAGGTTATCTTACAGCTAGTGGCAGAGGAGGGAAAGTAGATGTAGATGGCCGTAGAGCAGATATTTACAAACAATTTTATGTTACAATCCCCCGTCAATTGTAGGAGTTCCCTATTTAATTTATTCATGCCAATCTGAAACACCTCTGGCTGTAGGTCACTATACAAGTAATCCAAACCAGAAAGTCGTATTAGCCATGACTACTAACTCCCCGAATGAGTTTTCTGCTTCTTGGGATATTATACCCGCAAGCAATAATCCGGGAGGGTACGTTATTCAAAGTGAATCGTATATCGGACAAGGAAGTGGCGGTTGGTGGGATGTTTTTAACTATGTGGTTGAAGTACAAGGAAGCAATGTAGGTTACAGCCAATATTCACAAAAGGCAGAACAAGAGTTCACCATCACTCCCGATGCTCCATTCACTCTAAAAAAACTTGAATTTATTAATCCATATTCAGCTACCGTAGTTCAAAGAGAAAATATTTCTATCCAACAAGCAACCACAAATGTTTCATTTCAAGAAAAGAGGGATAATCTGAAGTTCATTAAAGAAATGAAAGACAATTCTTATTTTGAAGAAGAGAAAGGTATTGCATTTCAAGTCCCGGCATCGGACCTAGAATTTGCACTCCCCACCGTAACATTAGGAGAAATAGATCTTGTACCTAATAATAAGGTTCCTGTTGATACGAAATATGAGCCCGGCATCCGCAGAACAGTACTGAGAACACTATATAAGGAAATTCCTGTAGCAGTTAAACCGCGTACAAAGCTCACACTGACATATTATTTTAAAGCTTATGATGTATCAGTAGATTATGTCGCTACTATCGAATATTTTAATGAAAAAGATAAAGAGATTAGAGAAGCTAAACTACCCGGACGTTGGAGCGGAAGAATATATGTTGATGAAATAGCCGAACCGGATTATGAAGAAGTAAACTTAGATACTCAACGAAGTGCAAAAAGGAAAAGCTAACATCAAAAACGTTACTCAATCATCACCACTCACTTTTTTAAATTATACGCAAAATGAAGAAGTTATTTATATCCCTATGTATAATATTGTTCACAATATCATGCACTAATGAGGAGGAAACTAATAATTATACTCGGTAGATAATCAAAGCAATTCCACATCGAAATCATCTTGCAAAGAACTGACGAATCTACCAAAAGTTTGGTCTAAAAAGATAGCACCCAGACCCAGTACTGAGACATCATTTACCAGTACTACTGATTTTCTTGGAAATTCTTATGCCATGAAAACGGAACATCAATATCGGGGACTTTTCAAATGCGAGATTTCAATTGTTTAATATGGAAAAGCTACTTGAAAGGTATCCTTCATATAGAATTGCCAAGAGTTAAGGACAACGTCAACAGAAGCCATGTCATACGCCGAACTTCGAACGCTTAGAAACAAAGCTTCATCGTTTACTAAAACTGTCAAATCCGATTCT